>Ga0209376_1000729_pt1 | contig 35271 bp, 34 predicted proteins | sample GraSoiAngelo_134_FD_185891 | JGI IMG/M metagenome (GOLD analysis project Ga0209376, IMG submission 185891) | Grasslands soil microbial communities from the Angelo Coastal Reserve, California, USA - 14_0929_05_30cm (SPAdes) (version 2) | ecosystem: Environmental > Terrestrial > Soil > Grasslands ...
GAGCTCAGTCCGGTCACAGAACTGCAGGTCAAGGCAGAAATCGCCAAGCCGTCCCAAAACGAAACAGTTCCCGCGAATTCCACCATGCGGATTCACGGTGCCGCCTGGGCAAGCGATGCCGAAATCGCTCGAGTGGAGGTGAGCACCGACGGGGGCTCGACGTGGAAAGAAGCGACACTACTCGGGGAATCAAAAGCAAATGCCTGGCGATTTTGGGAATTCAATTGGAAAACGCCAACCGCGCCCGGGAAGCAAACACTTGTTGCTCGCGCGACTGATTCACGTGGCCAAACGCAACCGGCGCATCGCGATCCTGACCGAGGCACCTACGTGATCAATCATTTGTTGCCGATTGAGGTGACGGTGGGACCGTAGCGGCCCTGCGAAGCGCCAATGAAATGTGGCGCAAGTTGCAAGCTTGCACGGCATTCGGGCATCGCGTTAAATCTCGTCGTGTCGCTTGTCTTCAAAACAATCCAGACCGAAGGCATAGCCGAACTCTCATACCTCCTTGGCGACGACGACGAAGGTGTGGGAGCGATTTTCGATCCAAGAGCCGATGTTGAGATTTATGTTGAGATGGCACGCGAAACGGGGCTCGCTATCACGCATATCTTCGAAACGCATATCCATGCCGATTTAGTCAGCGGTTCACGCGAGCTTTCTGCGCGTCTTGAATCGGCAAAGGTTTATTCCAGTGGAGAAGGCGGCGCTGAATACGGCTTTGGACCTGAAAAGATAAAGGATGGCGATCGTTTCACTTTTGGCGAAGTGCTCGTAACAGCGCGGCATACTCCGGGGCATACGCCGGAGCATATGTCCTATCTACTTGCCGAAGCAGATCATCCGGACGAGCCCTGGGCAGTGCTCACTGGCGATTCGCTTTTCGTCTCCTCCGCTGGTCGGCCGGACTTGTTAGGCGAGAAACATACGAAGCAGCTCGCAGAGCAACAATTTCATACCCTGCGCGACTTCTATTTAAATCTGCCCGATCACGTGATGATTTATCCCAATCACGGCGCAGGGTCGCCCTGCGGGGCGGACATTGGATCGCGATTGAGCAGCACGATCGGTTACGAGAGAAAATTTAATAAATTTTTGCAATTCACCGACGCGAAAAGTTTCACAGATTACGCGATCAACAGTGCGCCGCCGGTCCCGCATTATTATCCGATCATGAAAAGAGTGAACGCGGAGGGGCCAAAAGTGCTGGGAAACCTTCCACGCGTTCCCGCTCTTACGCCGAAGGCGTTCAAGGAAGCAATCGACAAGAAGGCTGGCGTTCTCGTGGATGTACGTAACATGCTTGCGTTTGGAGGCGGCCATATTTCGGGCGCGCTCAACATTGGCGGCACGCCAATTCTCTCCATCTGGGCGGGATGGATGCTTGACTCGGAAAAACCGATCCTTCTCGTCATGGAAAGCGATGAGGATCTTGAACGAATCGTGCGCCTGTTCGTACGCACCGGCTTTACAAAATTCGCCGGGTATCTAATTGGTGGAATGAAAGCATGGGACGCGGCGGGATTCGCGCTGGAAAGAATCGGCCAGATGAGCGTTCACGAATTGAATGAGCGAAAGGCCCAGTTGCAGATTATCGATGTGCGTTCACCCGGCGAATGGAAGAAGGGACATGTTCCAGGGGCACAGCACATTTTTGTGCCGGAACTTGCCAAACGAATGGCTGAACTCGATCGCAACAAACCGACCGCCGTTTACTGCGGCAGTGGCTATCGCGCCAGCATTGCCACCAGTATTCTGAAACCGCAAGGGTTCACCGACCTTTGGAATGTTCCTGGTAGCTGGGAAGCATGGAAAAAGGCGAAGCTGCCGGTGGAAGAACCAGATAGCGAATGAACGGAACGACTGCGCTGCCACGCCGATCGTTTGGAGAAACCATGCGCGCCGACGTTTGGTGGACGCAACCGTTACTGGTCTTTGCAGGGTTATCGATTTTTATCGTCTATTCCACATGGGCGGCGTTTCAGGGGCAAAATTATTTTTCTGGCAATTACATCTCGCCCTTTTATTCGCCAGAAATACTCGGCGACTCACCCCACAGTTGGTTTGGACCAAAACCTAATTGGTGGCCGCATTGGCTAATCTTCTCCCCCGCGTTGTTGGTTCTTTGGGCGCCGGGTGGATTTCGGTTGACCTGCTATTATTATCGCGGCGCCTATTACAAGGCATTTTGGGCGGATCCGCCAGCATGCACAGTGGGCGAGCCGCGAAAAAGCTATTGGGGCGAGCGTTCGTTCCCATTGATCATGCAAAACGTTCATCGCTACTTTCTCTACCTCGCGCTCTTCTTTCTGCTGGTTCTGGCGTACGATGTCTGGAAAGCGCTGTGGTTTGCGGACGGGTTTGGAATTGGCATCGGCACCATCGTGTTGGCAATCAATCTCGTCCTGCTTGCGGGTTATACTTTTGGTTGTCACTCGCTCCGGCATCTGGCTGGCGGTTTTTTAGATCAATTCTCCAAATCACCCACATGCTATCGGACGTACGCATGTGTGACCTGTTTTAATCGTCGTCACATGCTCTGGGCATGGCTCAGTTTGTTCTGGGTCGGATTTGCCGACCTTTATGTGCGGCTTTGCGCGATGGGTGTCTGGCATGATTGGCGGCTCTTATAGCCGCAACTGATTCGTTAAAATGTTAAAAAGTTAAAACGGTCTGCCTTTTTAACGTGTAACCCTTTTAACTCTTTTAACCTCTTCTCATGCCCGATTACGAAACTTTCGAACACGATGTCTTGGTGATTGGCGCTGGAGGCGCGGGGCTGCGCGCCGCGATTGAGGCTTCCGTTGCTGGAGTGCGCGTCGGACTTGTGTGCAAATCCTTGTTAGGCAAAGCGCACACCGTAATGGCGGAAGGCGGAATCGCTGCGGCACTCGCAAACGTGGACGAACGCGACAACTGGAAAGTGCATTTTGCCGACACCATGCGGGGCGGGCAATACGTGAATCAGTGGCGAATGGCGGAATTGCACGCGAAAGAAGCGCCCGATCGCGTACGAGAGCTCGAAGCTTGGGGCGCCGTATTCGATCGCACAAAAGACGGGCGCATTCTGCAACGCCATTTCGGCGGTCATAAATATCCACGCTTAGCGCACGTGGGCGATCGCACGGGCTTGGAGATGATTCGGACTCTGCAGGATCATGGCGTGCACCAAGGCATCGATATCTATATGGAGCACACCGTTCTTTCCCTCTTGAAAGATGGCGACCGAGTGGTCGGCGCATTTGGTTACGAACGCGAACGCGGACGCTTCAAGATTTTCCGCGCCAAAGCGGTGGTGTTGGCCACTGGCGGAATTGGGCGGGCGTACAAAATTACCAGCAACAGTTGGGAGTACACCGGCGACGGTCACGCGCTCGCTTATGACGCAGGTGCAGATCTGATCGACATGGAGTTCGTGCAATTTCATCCCACCGGCATGGTTTGGCCGCCGAGTGTGATGGGAATTTTGGTGACCGAAGGCGTGCGCGGCGAAGGCGGGATCCTGACAAATAAGGAGGGTCGCCGTTTTATGTTCGATGCGATTCCGGAAAACTATCGCGCTCAAACTGCGGACAACGAAGAAGAAGGTTGGCGTTATTGTCAGGGCAGTAAAGATGCGCGGCGGCCGCCAGAACTTCTGACCCGCGATCATGTCTCACGTTGCATCGTGCGTGAGATCAAAGAGGGCAGGGGAAGCCCGCACGGCGGCGTTCATCTCGACATTTCCTGGATCAAACAAAAGCTGCCCCACGCGGCCGAACACATTAAGCGCAAACTGCCGAGTATGTATCACCAGTTCAAACAACTGGCCGACATCGATATCACAGAGCAACCGATGGAAGTTGGGCCAACGACGCATTACATCATGGGGGGCGTCCAGGTGGATGCCGATACGCAGATGTCGCGCGTAGCCGGCTTGTTTGCCGCAGGCGAATGCGCCGCTGGAATTAACGGCGCGAACCGCCTGGGCGGCAATTCGCTCTCCGATCTTTTGGTTTTCGGGAAACGCGCCGGCGAATTCGCTGCGAAGTTCGCGAAAAAAAATTCGTTAGGCAAGATCGACGACGGCAGATTCGAAAACGTCGCGCGTGAAGCGCTCGCGCCATTCGAGCGACGTGATGCCGAAAATCCTTACCAGGTGCAAAAGGATTTGCAGGACACAATGCAAGATTTGGTTGGCATCGTGCGTAACGAAAGCGAGATGCGCGAAGCTTTGGAGAAGATCGATGGTTTGAAAAAGCGCGCCGAAAGGGCTGCAGCCAGCGGCAACCGGGAATACAATCCCGGATGGCACACTGCGCTCGATTTAAAAAATCTGCTCACAGTTTCGGAAGCGATCGCGCGCGCTGCGCTGGAACGAAAGGAAAGTCGCGGCGCGCAGTTCCGGGATGATTATCCCGACAAGAACGAGCAGTTTGCCAAAGTGAACACGATGATTGCGAAAGCCGCAGACGGCTCAATGGAAGTTCGTTTGGAACCGTTGCCGGAAATGCCGGACTATCTCAAACGGGTAATCGAAGAGAACAGTTAAAGCGATGAATTAGGGAAGTTAAAGAGTTGAAAGGTTAAAAAGTTGAAAGGAATGCCAGAACATCAGGACGCTGCATTTCGAACATTTGAGGACCTCGACGTTTATCAAAAAGCTCGGGAATTCCGAAAACGAATGTACGCAGCTGCACGGAAACTCCCGGATTTTGAAAAGTATGAACTTGGTCGTCAGATCCGTCGAGCTGCTGTTTCGTTGACTAACAATATCGCTGAATGTCACGGACGTTATCACTACCTCGACGAAATCAAGTTCCAGATTCAATCGCGCGGTTCGCTCGCGGAACTACTAGACGATCTGAATGTTTGTCACGATGAGCATTACCTTCCCACAGCCGAGATAGTCGAGCTGAAGGAACGAGCGAAAGAAGTGCAGCGTCTCATAAACGGGTACATTCGGTTTCTTCGTGAGCGCAAAGCCGGAGCTTCGCTGACCGTTCGCGAATCTGCTGGTGAAGACGAACTGCTCTATGAATTCAGAGACACTGTTTAACCTTTCAACTTTTTAACCTTTTAACTTTTCGGTCATGGCGACAGCCACATTTCGGATCTGGCGAGGCGACGCGAACAGCGGCGAATTTCGCGATTACACCGCGGAAGTTGCTGAGGGCATGGTCGTGCTCGATGCAGTTCATGATATTCAGTGCGCTCAGGCGCCGGACTTGGCGTGCCGATGGAATTGTAAGGCCGGTAAGTGCGGCTCCTGCTCAGCGGAAGTTAACGGAATGCCCAAACTGATGTGCATGACGCGACTGAGCGAGCTTCCATTGGAAAAACCGGTGACAATCGAACCGATGAAAGCTTTTGCGACGTTAAAAGATCTCGTCACCGACGTCTCCTGGAACTTTCGTGTGAAAAAAACAATCAAGCCATTTAAGCCTCGACCTCCTGATGCGGCCGACGGGACATGGCGAATGCAGCAGGAGGATATCGATCGTGTACAAGAATTCCGTAAATGTATCGAATGCTTTCTTTGCCAGGACGTCTGCCATGTGCTGCGCGACCACCAGATGCACGAAAAGTTTATTGGGCCGCGCTTTTTGATTCACGTCGCTGCGCTCGAGATGCATCCGCTCGATACCGAGGATCGTATCGATGAATTGCGAAACGAGCAGGGGATCGGCTATTGCAATATCACAAAATGTTGCACGAAGGTTTGCCCCGAAAGCATTCAAATCACCGATAACGGAATTATCCCGCTAAAGGAACGCGTAGTGGACGATTTTTACGATCCATTCGGTTGGATCTGGAAATGGATGAAGCAGAAGTTAAAAAGTTGAAAGGCTGAAAAGTTAAAAGAGATGCAACCTTTTGCACGGTTAAGCGGCACCAGGCCGCGTCGCTCGTTTTGATTATTTAACTTTGTAACTTTTCAACCGTACAACATGCCTGATCTAAAATCGCTCCACACAGACGCGATCCCTGCGGCGCTTGAAAAAGCCGAGCGTTACCGTTTGCTCAACGAACCGGGCGAAGCGGAGAGCATCTGCCTAGACATTCTCCATGTTGACCCCGAAAATCAGCAGGCAATTATCACGCTCCTGCTCGCATTGACCGACCGTTTCGAAAAAGGTTACGGCGTCAGCGATACGCAAACAAAGGAATTGCTGTCGCGAATGAAATCAGGATACGACCACGCGTATTATTCCGGAATCGTGGCCGAACGCCGCGCGAAGATGAAACTACGTCAGAACACGCCAGATTGCCGGTTTCAAGCTTACGATCTTTTGCGCGAGGCGATGACTTGTTTCGAAAAAGCCGAATCCATTCGTCCGCCTGGCTACGATGACGCGATCCTGCGCTGGAATACGTGCGTGCGAATCATCGCCCGAAACGGCCTTGTTCCGCGAGAGCCCGAAGAGCCTATCGAACTTCCATTGGAATAGGAGGATAGGGTTCCAAGGCGGTCCTGAGCAAACACGCAGCCACGGCCAAAGAAATCCAACCATTTGGTTCCAAAACTCGTAAGTAGGGAGGGTGATCGCCGCGGCATTTGGTGGCTGGAGCGCGTATTAGCTATGGCGTAATAACCTAGCTAAACTACTAAAGCAAGTGGCCTTACGTATGGAACGCCACGAATCTCATCATGACGAATGCTCGCAGTTGGCACGCCCGGGCCCTGCAAGCACGAAACTGAGAACTCCTAAGGATTCCGGACTGGGTCGACGTAGAACTCCTGGGTTCCCTCAACCTGCATTTTGTATCCGAAGACGCCGTGAATGACGACGGCCGCCGGACGATCAGTTACTTTTGGTCGATATCGATCGTCGGCATTAGCCTGTTTCCACACAGTTCCGTCTTCCAAACGGATCACGGTCCGACCGGTCAGTCCGTTAAATGTTCCATCCACACGGCTTACAAGCATATCGAGCTTGGTGTGCTCGACCTTCGCGGCCCGCTCGGTAGCCTTCTTTTCGGCGACCTCTCTGTAGCCTTGCAGCCAGGCGTTCAGCTTTTCTAGTTCCTGCGACGAAAGCTTGCTCAAACCGGCGGCTTTGAACTCTTCTGGTGTCATCGCTTGCTGGATGCTACCCGATGCTTCCTCGCGTGCCGCATTAACCGGCGCGGTGCAGGCAAAAATCACGCAAAGACCAAGTATCGAATAACAAATAAGAACGTTGCTGGAAGTATTCATCGTACTTTAAGGATTAAGGTTGGGCGACGCTAGCAGCCGGCGGCGGAACGTCAAGGCTCGCGGCGGTGGCAATGATGATTGGTCCCGCAATGGTAGCCAAAAGGAAAGGACAAGCGGTTCTTGAAAAAAGCAGCTCACTCACGAGCCCTGGAACCCCCGCCTACAACATCAGACAATATATGTCATATGAAATCGCATGGCGTTGGATCTGATTGCCTTTGCTAAGCTCGCAATCAACCCGGCACCAACACCAATCACGTGGGGCTTGGTGCCAATTCTGGCCAATCGGCATCACACCATTTAGCGAGTGACATGCTAACTGCAGCACTTCTGCGGCTCTTTCACACCGATGTTTGACAAAACCGACACCGGCCCCACTGAAGTGTGTTCATCTTGACGATGAACTATCAGCCGTTTTATAGCGGGCCAAATAAAAGATCATCGCTCCGCCGACGGGTAATCCAATTAATGCGCGGTAATCATGACGTAATACCGCATTCAACAGATCGCCGAAAATGTTGAGTGACAGAATGACTAATGCTATCCGTATTCCCCACAAAGATCTTCGCCACAGCCCTATGGCTGCGAAAGCGCAACCTGCTCCCACGACAAACATAAGCCAGATCGCCGCTTTCCCGAGGGACTGAAATGCTATACGGGCATCTGGATTGAGCGCCTCGTTAGGTCTTGGGCGATTCCATCGAATTCACGCCGACAGCCTCTTCACCGTTCTTGGTAAGCACGGCCTGACGTCCGAGACGAACCCGGGAGGGAACCCGATCTGTTTGGCAGTGCGCCACCAAGTTTCGCCGCCCGCCGTTTTGAGCAAGCCGCACAGGAGCGCCCCCACCCGTCGCTTCGAAAGTCCCCTTCGGAAAGATACCGCGCTGCGTTCTGTCCCAAATGTGAAAAGCCGCCCAAGCTTGTTCGGCCAGTATCTGCTCCAGTCTAAGATTCTCCGTATTTTTCTGCGGAATTATTCCGTCTAATCCACTTGCTCGCCTGAGAAGAATGGGAAAAAGCAGACCATGGGCAGGCCTATTTGACGTAACCGTTTTCACACATTGCTACCGCTCCACTTCAATTTCTGCCTCACCACGCTGAAAAACGAGGCATCAGGCAATGACGCCAGCGGCAGTGTCTTCTTCGCCTTACGGATGGTGACCACCGATCCACGTTCGACATGTATCGGCTTGCGGCCGTCCAAGGTTAGGAACACCGGATAATCGGGATCGCTTGCTTCAATCTCAATGATCGATCCCTCGGCGACAATGATCGATCGATTCGTGAGAACATGTGGGCAAATCGGTGTGATCACGAAAACACCCGACTCCGGATCGAGGATCGGTCCGCCAGCGGACAGCGAGTACGCTGTCGAGCCTGTGGACGTTGCAACAATCAGGCCGTCGGCGTTGAATTCGGTGAGTGGTTCGTCATTCACCCGCGTGTGCAACCGCACCAGGCGCGAAAGCTCGCCACGGCTCAACACCGCGTCGTTTAGAGCAAGCATTTTGGCCGTTTGTTTTTCGGCGAGTCTTACCCGAGCCTCGAGCAACGCCCGCTGGCTAAAATTGATCCGATCTTTGGCCAGGCATTCCACCGCCTCGCGATAGTTCGCAGAACTTGCGGTGGTCAGGAAACCAAGGGAGCCGACGTTAATGCCAAAAATCGGCTTGATGGCTTCGCCGAGCTGGCCCACTACGCGCAGAATCGTTCCGTCGCCCCCGGCTACAACCAGAAGATCCGTCGCGGCGCCGAGTTCTACGATGGAATACTCGGATTTTTTTCCGGCAATTCGCGCTGTTTCTTTTTCCAGCAAAGCTTTGATCGAAAGACGATTGAACTCCTGGGCGATTGCGTTGACCAGGTCACCGACACCCGGTTTTCGTGGATGCGCGATTATGCCGATCGTTTTCGGATGCATGCGAAAAATTCCTGGTTACCGTCCGCGCCTTTGATGGCCGATGGAACAAGTCCGGTCACCACATGGCCTGAATCTGTAACGAACGCGACTATCTTGTCCTGGGCCTTTCGGTGCAGCTCCTGGTCGCGAACGATTCCGCCCCTGCCTACGTCCGCGCGTTGCAGCTCGAACTGTGGTTTGATCAATGCAAGAATCACGCCGTTTGGGGTTATCAAGTCGAATGCGTTTGGCAAGACTAAGGTCAGCGAGATAAAGGAAACATCAATCACGCAAAGATCGACAAGCTCCGGAACGTGTCTGCGAGAGAGCGCACGCGCATTGACTTTTTCCAGAACAATCACGCGAGGATCGTTGCGCAGTTTCCAATTCAATTGGCCATGGCCAACATCAACTGCATAAGCCTTCCCGGCGCCCCGTTGTAACATGCAATCTGTAAAACCGCCGGTGGAAGCACCGATATCCAGCGCCGTTTTTCCGTGTACGTCGACTTTGAAATGGTCGAGAGCGCTTTCCAGCTTCAGCGCACCTCGCCCGACGTATTTGGGCGCCGGCTTTATTGAGATCGGCGCTTCTTCTTCGAGCAGTTCAGATGGCTTCACTGCAATTCGTGTGCCGACCTTTACATCGCCAGCCATCACCGCGCGCCGCGCCTGCTCGCGGCTTGGAAATAACCCCTTACCGACCAGAAGCTGATCAAGCCGTAACTTCTTCGGCATTCTTTTTTGCGGCAATAACGGAGCGACGCCATACGTCGGCGATCGACACACCAAGAGCCTCTACAGCTTTAGTTAACTGATCCATCGTGATGCATAATGGCGGCATGAGAACGATGACATTCCCTATCGGTCTGGTCAGCAGTCCGTAGCGACGCGCTTCGACGCAAGCAGCCGCTGCCAGGTTGGATCCTGCGCTGCTCGGCGATTCCTTCATCTCAATTCCGGCAATAAAACCACACTGCCGCACCTCCTTTACACCTGTCAGTTTCTCCAGATCAGCGAGGGTCGCGCTTAAGTGCCGGATTTTGGGCTGCAAGGTTTCCAGCACGCGTTCGTTCTCGAAAATCTCCAGACTCGCCTTGGCTGCCGCGCAAGCAAGCGCATTTCCGGTATAGCTGTGCCCATAAGCAAGGGCTTTGCCCTCCGCTACTGACCCGTCAAAGGCTGAAAATAGTTTTTCAGTTATCAAAGTAATAGCTAGCGGAAGATACCCTCCACTCAATGCTTTAGCCATCACCATAATATCTGGAATCACCGCTTCGTGCTCGGATCCAAACATCCGACCGGTTCTGCCAAATCCGGTCATCACTTCGTCAACAATCAACAGGGTATCGGTCCGACTGCACCATTCGCGAACAGCTCTCAGTGTGCCAGGCGGCCAGAGGCGCATCCCCGCGGCTCCCTGGATAAGCGGCTCAATCACAACGGCAGCAGTCTTCGCTATTTCGGCTGGTGCGAGGGCTTCCAGTGCCTTGATATTTGGAACCTGCATAGCCGGAAAGTTCCAGCGGGTCGATCCGATCTGAAACATTGTCGCCGCCCCCAAGCTCGCTGCTCCGGCTGTGTCGCCGTGATAGCCATTCTGAAAGGCAATAAATTGATGTCTTCTCGAATGCCGGAGCCGCCAATACTGATCGGCAATTCTCAAAGCGACCTCAATTCCCGTTGAGCCGTCGTCAGAGAAAAAGACCCTGCTCGTGGGGTTATCTGGGAAGAGTTCAACGATTGCTTGCGCGAGTTCGATGGCGGCGGGATTCGTGAAGCCGAGGAACGAAGTATGCGCAACCCGATCAAGCTGCCGACGGATTGCCGCATTAATGTGTGGATTATTGTGTCCATGAATATTCGTCCAGATAGATGAATTTCCATCGATATATTCGCGACCTGTGCTGTCACGCAGCGTTGCCCCCTGCCCTTCGACCAGAATCAGCGGTTCATGCTCCGGGGCGCACCACTCACGCATGTCAGTAAAAGGGTGCCAGACGAATCGCTTGTCGGCTTCGATCAGAGCTTTTGTATTCCATTCAGTCATGAGGTTCTTGCATCACTGATGGTCGTGCTGTTCTTCGATTAGTTTCTCGATTGAGGCAACGTCCTCGACTGAAGCGCGTCGCCGTTGGTATTTTCGCACAAGGATTTCTTTCAATGTTAACAAATCCTCCAGCAACGGACGATCGTAGTAGGTCCAGTCAAGATCGCCGGTCATTTTCGCCTGAAGCCGCCAGGCGCCGCCGAACTTCGTGGCGCGCACCTCGCGCTTTCTGCCATCTTGATTTCTGTCTGTCCATATGTGTTGAATCGGCATCGCGGTAAAACCCTACATTAGCGAACTTGAAAGACGTAATTAAATTGGCGGCATATTTTATCGCCACGCTTGTCATCGGGGCGATTCTTGCGCCAATTCTTTTTTGGTCTGCTCAATCGCTCGCAGCGCACGGCGTATTTTCGTTTCTGGCGAAGTACGATTTCGAAATATTCTTTCATCGCGCCCTTTTGGTTGCCGCCGTACTTTTACTCTGGCCATTGCTACGAATAAGCCACGTGCGATACCTGGCCGATCTGGACATTGCACCTAATTCGCGTTGGGCTCGCGATCTGTGCGCGGGCGCTGGTGTCTCGGTGGTTCCCCTGCTCTTTTGCGCGATTCTACTCATCTCACTTCACGTTTATGCGTTTCGGCACAGCTTCGCCTGGCCTCGCTTTGGCAAGATGCTTTTGGCATCAATCGCGGTTCCGTTCATTGAAGAGGCTTTTTTTCGTGGGATCGTTTTAGGCCTCTTACTCAGAACCGGCCGGAAGTACATGGCGATCTTTGCCGTTTCAGTGATTTTTGCAGCCGTGCATTTTCTAAAGGCTCCGGAGCGAACGTCCGAGATAGTAACATGGACGTCCGGCTTCAGCTCGATTGGCCACGCATTTAACGGAATTGCGGACCCCATGATGCTGGCCTCAGCGTTCGCAACATTATTTGTCATCGGCTGGATTCTCGCTGACGCACGCGTGCTTACTCATTCGTTGTGGCTGTCAATTGGACTGCATGCCGGATGGATTTTCGGCAGTGGCACTTTTAGCTTACTAGCTCGTCAGCGAACACCTGGACTTCCCTGGGTGGGAAAGAATTTGCTGGTGGGAATTATCCCGCTTGGTGTAGCCGCCCTCACTTGGGTAATAATGCGCATCTGGACGAAATATGATCGCGCTTCGCAAGTTTGAATTGCTCGAAGCGGCGGTGTCGCTTCTTTACCCGCCGGTATGCACGCTGTGCGGCGGCAAGACTCGGGCTGGCGAATATCTCTGCGAGCGATGCGAAGCAAAAGCCACCCCTATCGTCGCGCCGTTTTGTCAGCAATGCTCCGAACCCTTCGAAGGCGCTATTGCGACGGCGTTCACATGTGCCAACTGCGCCCATCGCACAATTTACTTTGATGCAGCAGTGGCCGCATACCGCGGCCGCGGTATTGTCCGGCAAATCATTCACGATTTTAAGTACGGCCGTCAGATTCATTTGCGACATCTCGTAGCACGTTGGCTCTACGCAGCGTTTGACGATGAGCGTCTCCGAGGGCGCGAGTTCGACATGATCGTGCCTGTGCCATTGCATCCAGCGCGCCAACGAGAACGCGGATTCAATCAAGCTAACCTGCTCGCTGAATTGTTAACCGCGCAGATATCGATTCCGTCTAAGCCTGTGCTCAAGCGCGTTCGATACACAACCACGCAAACCGCGCTCGATCGCGCGGAGCGAATGGAAAATTTGCATAACGCGTTCCGTTTACGAAGGAACGCGAACGTGCGAGGCTTACGGGTGCTGTTAATAGATGATGTTCTTACAACGGGTTCTACCCTCAGTGAGTGCGCGCGTATCTTGAAACGCTCGGGCGCAATCTCTGTTCACGCTGCAACGGCGGCGCGCGCATAAATTGCAATGGCCATCTTCAAAAAGCCGGCAATTAAGGCGGAAGGCGGGAAGAAGAAGGAAATTCCGCGCGGTCTCTTTCAAAAATGTCCCGGCTGTTCGGAGGTCGTGCCGGAGATCGAGCTCGCGCAGAACCAGCGTGTCTGTCCACGCTGTGATTATCATTTTGCGCAACCGGCCAAGGAGCGAATTCAGAATCTGCTCGACCCGGACTCTTTTGTGGAAATGGATGCCGGCTTGAAATCAGTGGACGTCTTACGTTTCCAAGGAATGGCAAGCTACAAAGATCGGCTAAAGAATTATCAGGAACGTACCGGCCTTCTTGATGCTGTAATCAGCGGGCACGGAGTTCTTGACGGTCACAAGGTCGCGATCGCGGTGATGGATTTCGGCTTTCTGGCGGCGACAATGGGTTCGGTGGTTGGCGAAAGAATCACGCGCACCATCGAATATGGAACCGCAGAGCGCTGCGCAGTGATCATCGTTGCCGCTTCCGGCGGAGCTCGCATGTACGAAGGAATGTTGAGCTTGATGCAAATGGCCAAAACAAGCGGCGCACTCAGTCGTCATGCAGAAGCGAGGCTTCCTTACATCTCGGTCCTGACGAATCCGACCACAGCTGGCGTGATGGCGAGCTTCGCGTCGCTGGGCGATGTCATTATAGCCGAACCCAGAAGCATGATCGGCTTCGCTGGTCCGCGCGTCATCAGAGAGACCACGCATCAGGACTTGCCCGAGAGATTTCAGACTGCCGAGTTTCTCGACGAGCACGGTTTGATCGACATGATTGTGCACCGCAAGAAAATGCGTGAGCAGATCAGCCGATTGCTCAATTACTTCACTGTCGCGCCGTGAATCGAGCCGGCGGGAGCCGAGCGAAATGGACGGGCAAGCCCGTGAGGGCTGGCGCGTGCGACGCGGCGATCAATTATCGTGACGCGCTCAGTTGGCTTTACAGCCTCCAACGCTTCGGAATTAAGCTTGGTCTGGAAAACATCGAGCGGTTGCTCGAAGAACTTTCAAACAGTGACCTCTTGCAAGCCGCTCCTTGGAAAGTCATTCACGTCGCCGGAACGAATGGCAAAGGCTCCGTTTGCGCCATGATCGATTCGATTTGCCGCGCACAAGGATATCGCACCGGACTGTTCACGTCCCCTCACCTCGTGACGTTTCGCGAACGTATTCGCGTGAACGGTGACATGATTTCTGAAGAGGCGGTCGTTGATGACCTAACGACTATCCGGAATCTTGTCGCAAACTGGGATCCGCATCCCACATTTTTCGAGGTTGTGACCGCGCTAGCTCTCAAGCACTTCTCGAACACAAAGGTCGAGATCGTTATCCTGGAAACCGGTCTAGGCGGCCGGCTCGATGCTACGAACGCCATTCAATCAGATGTTTCGGTGATCACGCCAATCGATTTCGATCACGAAAAATGGTTGGGCAAAACACTTTCCGAAATCGCCGCTGAAAAAGCTGGCATTATCAAACCAGGCGTTCCTGTTGTTTCTGCCTCTCAGCGGTCAGAGGCCGAAGAAGTGATTCGTGCGCGTGCAGCTAAGTGCGGAGCGCCGATGGAGTTTGCGACCAATCCTTATGATAAGGCTCCGATCGCCCTCGCGGGATCGCATCAAAGAGAAAATGCAGCTCTTGCGATTGGAGCGCTTCACGCAGCAAAGATCGATGTCGACGACTCGGCGATTGCACGAGGACTTGCCTCTATCGATTGGCCTGCGCGCTTCCAAAGATGGGATCAACGGACAATCATTGACGGCGCGCATAACCCCGCCGCTGCGAGTACGCTTGCAGAAACATGGCGCGAAATGTTTGGCACCCAGCGCGCCACGCTCGTACTGGCAATCCTTTCCGATAAAAACTTGCACGGCATCTGCGAAGCGCTTGCGCCGATTAGTGAGTTGGTTCTCCTCCCGAAAATTCGAAGCGAGCGCGCGGCTGATCCAGTGATGCTGGCGCAGATTTTCTCTACTATCACGTCACCAGTCCCCTACTCCATCACTTCATCGATCGACGAGGCGTTAGCGCTAGCACGCGCGAAACCGAATCCAATTCTAATCACCGGTTCACTTCATTTCGCCGGCGAAGTGCTCGCGCATCTGCGCGGTGAGCCAGCTGCATTCGAAGAGTGCGCGCAATAGTCACGCCAAACGAAAACGCGCATGTCTGGGTAGCGCACGCGTCTCGCGTGTTGGTTTCGGTGTCGCGCCGAAACAATCTTTCTTGAAGCGAAATTTTCAGAGGTTGCGTCGCGTTGGAGCAAAGTTCGCGATGGCCAGACACGTGGGACGCGTGCGCTGCCCGGACATCAGGATTCAATCCGGGGAAATAACGGCACTGCCTTGCCGACGACATGGCCGTCCGGCAATTTTCCCCACTCCGCATCTGCCAGTGAGAATCGTTTGTCATTCCCGCTCAAGTCCATCTTCCAATTTAGTTGATCGAAAATTCCGTGCGCCGCTTTCGGCAACACCGGCGAAATCAAAACCGCGATGATGCGGAGGGCTTCCGCCAAATGGTACATCACAGCAGACAAAAGCTCGTTTTGCATCGGATCCTCCGCCAGTTGCCAGGGTGCTGTGTTTTGAACGAGTCGGTTACAATGTTCGGAGATTTCCCCAGGTATTACCAGAGCTAATGAAATAAGAGAGGATTCCATCGCGCGTACATAGATTCTCGGTGAGTTCTCAATTAGCTCCCGAAGGCCCAGTTCTTTTGCGTTTGGCAGCGACATGGGTTCGCCAGATCGAGTCGGCAGGCTAATCGGTTCACCAGCAGGAATCTGTTTTGACTCGTCATTTAGACTAATAGCTGTTGTCCGAAGGCGACCGCTCACATATTTGCTCACCATGCTAAGCGTCCGGTTGAGCAAATTGCCCAACGAGTTCGCCAGGTCGGCATTGTAACGTTCGATTACGCGTTCTTCGCTGAAATCCGCGTCCTTTCCAGTCGCGATGTCGCTCACCAAATAAAATCGCAGCGCTTCGGCGCCGTACTTATCGGCCAGCACAAATGGATCGATAACGTTGCCCGCGCTCTTACTCATCTTCGCTCCCCCGAGATTCCACCAGCCATGAACGAGCAGTTGTGGCATCGCGTCGTTAGGAAATCCGATCGTGTGCAGCAGGATCAGCCAGTAAATGCCGTGCGCCGGGACGAGAATGTCTTTGCCGATGATTTGGAGCGTGTCCTTCGACCAACGATCACGGAATTCCTGCGGCTGCTTCTCGTAATTGTCAGCCTTCGGATCGTAGCCAGCGAAGCTAATGTAATTCGTTAGGGCGTCGAACCAGACGTAATTGACGAAATCTTTGTCGAACGGCAACTCGATCCCCCAGTCGAGCCGTGATTTCGGACGCGAAATGCACAGATCGCCGCTGAGTTTCTCAACAGCATTTCGCAATTCTGTCTGACGAAAATTTGGAATGACTGCGTCCTTTCGATTGTCGAGGTAAGACAAAAGCCAGTCCTTGTGTTGTGAGAGTCGAAAGTAATAATTCTCTTCCTCGCGAAACTCGACTTGTCCCCACTCCGAACCAAATTCGCCATCCGGACCGCGTTCTTTGTCAGTTAAAAATTGTTCCTGACGGACTGAGTAGTAGCCGGCTTGTTTATCCTTGTAGATTTGGCCGGCATCGAATAACCGCTGCAAAATTCCTTGAACGACTTTTTTGTGCCGTTCGCTGGTTGTCTCAGCCCATTCGTCGTACTTCACGTCGAGTATCTTCCAAAGATCGACAAACTTCTGCGTGATCTCTTTCACGAATTCAGCTGGAGGAACACCCGCTTTAGCGGCGGATTGCTGAACCTTCTGGCCATGCTGATCGACGCCAGTTAAGAAGAAGACACTGTCACCTTTGAGCCGATGATAGCGCGCGATGACATCGGCCAGCACTTTTTCATAAGCGTGTCCAATGTGCGGCGGCGAATTCGTGTAATCGATGGCTGTGGTGATGAAAAATGTCTTTGGCATTTGTGCCACAAACTGCCGGACGAATCGTTGTAGGGCAAGCGCCTCGCTTGCCGGTTGTTCGCGTATTCCTATGTTTTCCACTCGCGTTCGCGATACTCGCGAGCGACGGTTGGCTATGAAGAGTTATCTCAAAGTCTTGTTTTCAATCCTGATAGCTGCGATTTGCACAGTGGCTTTCGCGGCAGACAAGCCCAGCTGTCAGAAGACTGGCAAGAATTGCCCGATGAACGATGGTAAAGCGTGCAATTGCGGAAAGAGTTGCACTTGCTAGTAAGCCTGGCGACTTGCTTTGAATTAGCAGGCAATGATTGTCCGTAAGCGATTTGCCACGCGAGTCGTTACAATTTGATCGATCGCAGATGAAGCGCATTCACGATAACAGAAACCGAGCTGAAGCTCATCGCGGCGCCGGCGATCATCGGACTCAGGAGCAAACCAAAGAACGGATAAAGCACACCCGCGGCAATGGGTACACCCAGCGCGTTGTAGATAAACGCGAAAAATAAATTCTGCCGGATATTTCGCATCACGGCGCGACTGACATTGATCGCTTTGACGATTCCCATCAGATCGCCTTTAACCAACGTGATGCCGGCGCTTTCGATCGCTACGTCGGTGCCTGTCCCCATCGCAATTCCGACATCCGCCGCTGCAAGCGCTGGCGCGTCGTTGATCCCGTCCCCAGCCATGGCAACAATCGCGCCTTTGGATTTAAGATCTTTGACGATTTCGATCTTCTCATCTGGCATTACTTCCGCCCTGAACTCATCGATGCCCAGTTCGCGCGCAACAGATTCAGCTGTCCGCAGATTGTCGCCTGTGCACATGATGATCTTCAGATCCATTGCATGAAGCTGACGGACGGCTCCCTTGGTTGTCGGCTTGATTGGATCCGCGATACCCAGAACCCCAGCGGCGTTTCCATTTACCGCAAGCCAGACTGTGGTTTCTGCTTTTTCCTGTAAGCGACGAGCTTCTTTCATCAGCTCCTCAGGAAATCTGACATTCGAATCGGCTAGGAATTTTTCTTTTCCAGCGAGGACTGCTTTGCCCTCGACTTTTCCCGATACTCCGCCACCAGTGATCGACTGAAAATCGGTTACGTCGCGCAATTCAATTTTTTCCTGTTTCGCGCTTTCTACGATTGCCCGTGCAAGCGGGTGCTCGCTCTGAGATTCCACTGATGCTGCAATCCTTAAAAGATCACATTCACTTACGTTGTTCGTCCCGATCTGGGTGACGATTTCTGGTTTACCGGCTGTCAGCGTGCCCGTTTTGTCTGTGACCAAGTGCGTGACTTTTTCAGTGACCTCTATCGCCTGCGCGTTTTTGATCAGGATTCCGGCTTGCGCGGCGCGTCCGACGCCGACCATGATCGACATGGGTGTTGCCAATCCCAGTGCACACGGACAGGCAATGATCAGGACTGAGACAGCGTTCACCAGTGCATAAGCCATCGACGGGGCAGGTCCGACGATCGACCAAACGATAAAAGTAATGATCGCAACACCGATCACCGCAGGAACAAAATAACCGGCTACAGTGTCAGCGAGTTTTTGAATAGGGGCGCGGCTGCGCTGTGCGTCGGCCACCATCTGCACGATTTGCGCGAGCACCGTCTCCGAACCGATGCGCTCCGCGCGCATCAAAAATGAGCGGGTCTGATTTACTGTTGCCCCAATCACTTTCTCGCCTGCCCGTTTGCTTACCGGCATCGGTTCGCCAGTGATCATCGATTCGTCGATGTTGCTCTGACCATCGATGATCACACCGTCGATTGGGACTTTCTCGCCCGGCCGCACACGGAGCACGTCGTCTTTCTGGATTTTGTCCACCGCGATTTCCTGTTCTTGTCCGCCCCGAACTCGGTGCGCGGTTTTTGCCGCGAGGCTGAGCAGTGCTTTCATCGCATGGCCGGTGCGGCTCCGCGCTTTTGCCTCGATCAGTTGCCCCAGCAGAATCAAAGTTGTAATTGCCGCTGCTGCTTCAAAGTAAAGATCGACTTCTCCGTGGCGCCGGAAAGAAGTAGGAAAAATTCCAGGCGCGATCACTGCAACGGCGCTATAAAAATATGCCGCGCCGACGCCCACAGCGATGAGCGTGAACATGTTGAGGCTGCGATTCACAAGCGACTGCCACGCGCGCGCGAAGAAAAAGCCTCCAGCCCAAAGGACCACGGGTGTTGTTAGGCAAAGCTCAATCCACTTGCCGATTTGTTTTCGAACAATCGAATCGATCTCCAAACCGGGAATGACATGACCCATTGCCAGCAATAAGACCGGAATGGTAAGAACTAGCGCGATCCAGAATTTTCGCGATAGCGATTGCGTTTCCCCGTGCTCGTGTTCCTCTGCCCCGATGGCCTTCGGCTCCAGAGTCATCCCGCATTTCGGGCACGCCCCCGGGTGATCCTGCTCGATCTCCGGATGCATGGGGCAGGTGTAGATCATCGGGAGGGGGCTGAGTTGCTCAGGCTGACGTCGTGGGCGGGACTTTCCGAGAGTCGCGCTTGCGATGTCTATAAAATGACGAAGCACGAATGTCGAATGCCGAAGGAATGCCAGTCAATACGGGAAACGAAGGCGCACAACGACGAATCGGCGATGTCGCCGTTTCTCCGTTTCGCTGATTCGTCGCGCCTTACGCCGCCTTGGCGGTTTCCATGTCTTCGGTGTATTTACCAAAGCGCGCTTTACTATTACACCAGGCCCGGTGGTGGAACGCCTGTTGCGCTTTAGCCACGTTCGCTTGATCGCCCTTCCAGGCTTTGAGCACAGGTGCTTGCAACGCGCGCCCGTAGGAGAAGCTCAATTGCCAGGGCAAGTCACCGAACTGATTCATCGCATTGAGATGCTCAGTGGCTTGCTGATCGGTCTGCCCACCGGAGAGGAAGACAATACCGGGGACAGCGGCGGGAACGACGCGTCTCAGGCAGCGCACAGTGGCCTCTGCTACTTCCTGCACTGAAGCTTGTTGGGGACAATCTTTTCCCGAGAGAACCATATTCGGTTTCAGTAGCATCCCTTCGAGTCCAACCCGGTGCTCGTATAGAACGTGAAACACGCTTTCCAGGGTCTGCTGTGTGACTTCGAAATACCGTTCAATCGTGTGTGTGCCATCCATGAGCACTTCTGGTTCGACAATGGGCACCAAATCCCCTTCCTGGCAAAGCGCTGCATAACGCGCCAATGCTTCCGCGTTCGCGTCGATGCATGTCTGCGTGGGAATGTTGTCGCCGATTGCGATCACGGCGCGCCATTTCGCAAAACGCGCGCCAAGTTTTCGATACTCCGCCAACCGCTCGCGCAACCCGTCGAGACCTTCCGTGATTTTTTCACCAGGAAAATTCGCCATCGCCTTGGCGCCCTTGTCCACTTTAATCCCTGGAATGATGCCTTGATCTTCCAGCGCTTTCACGAACGTGCGGCCGTCGCTGGTCTTCTGCCGAATCGTTTCGTCGAAGAGAATTACGCCGCTAATAAATTCGCCGGCGTCCTTCGTGGTAAACAGGATTTCGCGATATGCCCGCCGGTTTTCTTCCGTAGAAGGAACATTGATGCTTTTCAATCGCTTTTCGATCGTCCCCGTACTTTCATCCGCTGCCAGGATCCCCTTCCCCAGCGCGACCAGCTTTTTTGCTATAGACTGCAAATTGTCATCTTTCATAACTGTTTTCTGATGGTTGAGGAGTGAATTATAATCGCCATTATTGCAAATGGCTTGAAGAAATTGCCAACGAAAAAAATGCGCAAGTAGTGAAGGTTCCCAGCCATTCCCGTGGAAAAAGCACGAGAGTAAATGGGAAAGAGCTCTGAACGCTTTTCTTCGACTGACAGTCTAACTTGTGCTATACGAACCTCGATGCTGAGCAGGATCATGATTTCGCTTGTTGCTGCTGTCACGCTGGCGGCGGCTCCCATGGGCTCCGCCGCGCGATCGTGCATCCTGGTCAACGCGCCAAGTCAAAAGGCCTGTCATCCACGTTGCTGTGCCAATATGACGTGTTGTGTCACGTCGTCGAAGAATACAGCTCCTTCGTCGCAGCCCCTCGCCAAGAGTGATTCGGCGTCCGCCACAAACACGATATGCGCCCCGACGGAGTTTGTCGTGCTGCATCAATTAACGGAAGATCGTTCGGTAACCAGAACTGACCTCGCATTCGCGGCACTCTCGCCGCCGCGACTTTCGTTGCTCTGCACTTTTCTTATCTGATCCAAGGACGCTGACGCCCGGGGTGTGCCCATTTGTCGGCATGCCTGGTCATCACGCCCCCGAAGGCTCCTGCTCGCGAAAGCGTTCGGAGTTCGGGGCCAATCGCAATCCTGGATCAAATGAAAACCACAATTTTTTTACTCTTATTAACTACATCTTTATCAATTCGAAACCTGATCGCCGCTAATGGCGGCGAATACGCTGCCACTTCGTCCCAGCTTTCGTTAGGCGAGGTTACGCGCGCCGTGCTGCAGAATAATCCGGCAATTAAAGAGGCCGAAAACCACTGGCGGGCTGCAAGGGAGCGCATTTTACAAGCGAAGGCGTGGGATGATCCGCGCGTTGCCGGTGAGTGGCTCGCGCACCGCTATGTCGATGTGCCACCGAACGCCTTCATGGATCAAACGCTGGCCATCGAGCAACTGATCCCCATCACCGGCAAAAATCTGGTGCGCGGACGTGCTGCAGCGGCCGAAGCGTTGTCGGTCTTTGAAGAAGTCCGACGCGTGCAACTCGATGTGATCGCGAAGGCCCGCGCTACCTACTTTCAACTGGCGAATGCTTATGACCAGCTTGAGATCAACAACAAAAATCTTACCTCGCTAAAACAGATCGCTGATATCAGCCGCTCCCGATACGAAGCGGGTTTAGAGAGCGCGGCGAATGTGCTCGTTGCCGAGACAGATTATAGCAAGCTGCAGGAAGCGCGGCGCGATCTGGAGCGCAATTTGTCTGATGCGCAGTCGCAGTTGAACGCGCTGATGAATCGTGACGCGTTTGCGCCACTGAGCACGCCAGGCACAGCAACTGTTAACCACGCGCATCTCTCTGCGACCAGGTTGCACGCCATCACGCTCGCGCAACGGCCTGAAGTGCAGATGGCGCGCGCGAAGATCGACGGCGAGAAGTCAAAGCTTCAGCTCGCGCACCGCGCATGGATCCCCGACCCGACGCTGATGGTGAAAGGCCAGCGTTACAACGACGCCGCAGAAGCGGTAAGCGAACTCGACGCGGGCGTGTCATTCACAATCCCGTGGGTGAATCCCGGAAAATACTCGGCCGGCGTTCGGGAGGGGCGCGCCAATCTTGCGGCTGCCGAGCAGGGGCTTGAGCGCGAACAAAAGGAAGCGTCGCGGCTCTTACGTGATCAGTTGTCTAAGGTCGAGACGTTTCATCATCACGTAGAACTTTTCCAAGACAAGCTCGTGCCCCAGGCGCAGCAGGCGTTTGAGGCCACACAGCTAAGTTACGAGTCAGGGAAAGCGACCTTTCTCGACTGGATCGGCGCGCAACGCAACCTGCGCGATATCGAAGCAATGGCGCGAGATCATTTGGCGCACTACCAAATGGCTGTCGCTGACTTGGAGGCAGTAATTGGCGCGGATGTTTATTCAGCCAGGCCGCACATATCGAAAGGAGGGAACTCCCGATGAAAATATTTACGAAAAACACAACGCTTTTACTTTCCATCGTCGCCTTGCTTTTTACCGCGACCGCCTGCGGCAGAAAGAGCCCGTCGGGCAAACCGAGCAACGTCGATTACTACACGTGTACCATGCATCCATCGGTGAAATCGCAGGACCCGAAGGGGAAATGTCCGATTTGTTCGATGGACCTCGTGCCGGTGATGAAGAAAGGCGGCAGCGAAGCAACTGAAACTTCGCCGCAGCCGCAAGGAACGAAGGGAGACGGTGAGAAGCAAGGTGGACAGATGCAGGGCATGGAAGGCATGGCTGGAATGCAAGGCAGACATGCCGGGCACGGGGCCCACGGTCCACCGCCCGGCAGCGTGGCGCAAGGAGCGCAGACACACGAATTCGTTGTCCCGGTCGAGAGACAACAGCAAATCGGCGTGACCTACGCCAAGGTCGAGCGCAAGGCGCTGGCTCACACCATCCGCGCAGTCGGCATGATTGTGCCGGACAAAGCACGGAATTGGCAGTTCGTCTCGCGCGTCGATGGTTATGTCCAAAGGCTGGACGTAACCGCGCCTGGCGAGCTCGTCGAAAAAGATGCACCGCTCTTATCCATTTACAGCCCTGACTTGTTCAGCAGCGAGCGTGAGTTCGTCGAACTCCTGCGCATGCGCGATGAAGCGAGATCAAAGGACGCGCGCGAAACACCGCGGCGCTTGATCGAATCGGCGAAACGCCGGCTGCAACTTTGGAACGTTACTGACCAACAGATCGCCGAGCTGGAAAAAACACGGAAAGTTTCCGAGACCCTCACTCTGCTCTCTCCCTTCCGCGGCGTCGTCCAATCGGTGCCCGTCGAGCAAGGCAAAAACGTCAAGGTGGGCGACATGCTCGTAGAAGTCGCAGATCTCAGCGTTGTTTGGGTTTGGGCGGAGTTTTACGAGAATGAATTGTCGATGTTGCAAGCCGGCCAGGAGTTCGCCATCACAACGGCATCTTATCCGGGCGAAATATTCCAAGGCACGATTAGCGTAATCAATCCGTTTCTCGATCCGGCAAAGCGAACGGCACGCGTCCGAATCGATATTCCGAATCCAGATTTCAAGCTGCGTCCCGCAATGTACGTGAACGCGGAGCTCGTGATGCAGATGGGCGAAGGCCTAACGATTCCTGCAAGCGCGGTGATGCCGACGGGCAGCCGCAATATTGTTTTTATCGATAAAGGCGGAGGCAAACTGAAGCCACGCGTCGTGCAACTTGGAGCGAAGTATGGCGACAGCTACGAAGTGCAAAGTGGTTTGCGGGAAAACGAGCGCGTCGTCGCGAGTGCGAATTTTCTGATCGATGCGGAATCGAAAGTCCAAGGCGCGCTGAGCGACTTCGAAGCAGACAACACTACATCGCCCTCTGCGAAGCAATGACCGTCGGAACTTCAGCCGCAGAACCGTCGGTGGCCAAGCGAGAGACGTTCATCGAGCGCGTCATCGAAGCGAGTGCGCGGAATAAGTTTCTCATTTTTATCTTCGCGATCTTCGCGATCGCTGCCGGTATCTACGGTCTCGTCCATACACCGCTCGATGCGATTCCGGACCTCAGCGACGTTCAAGTAATCGTCTACACCGATTGGGAAGGGCGGTCGCCGGACCTGATCGAAGATCAAATCACCTATCCTATCTCCACCGTCTTCATCGCTGCGCCGAAGGTAAAATTCGTCCGCGGCGAATCGATGTTCGGCAAATCGTTCGTTTACGTCATTTTTCAGGACGGCACCGATATCTACTGGGCGCGTTCGCGCGTCATTGAATATCTGAATTCCGTGCGCGGCTCTTTGCCGGAAGGGGTCAACCCCGTCATTGGCCCTGACGCGACTGGCGTCGGCTGGGTTTACGAGTACGCGCTGGTTGACGACAGCGGCAAGCGCGACCTCGCAGAGCTGCGTTCAATTCAGGATTGGAACCTACGTTACGCGCTCGCATCGGTGCCTGGGGTTTCGGAGATCGCTCCAGTTGGCGGCTTCGTAAAGCAATATCAGGTAGACCTCGATCCGAACGCGCTGGTTGCCTACAATATTCCGCTAAGCGAGGTCGTCAGCGCGATCAAGAACAGCAACGCTGATGTGGGCGGGCGCACACTAGAAGTCGCGACAACGGAGTATTTCATCCGCGGCCGGGGTTACATCAAAAAAATTGAGGACATTGAGAACATCGCCCTGAAGGTCGAGAACGGCACGCCGGTTTACATCAAGAACGTCGCGAAAGTTCATCTCGGAGGCGACATTCGGCGCGGCGTGGCCGAGCTGGACGGCCGTGGTGAGACCGTCGGCGGCATCGTCGTCATGCGGTACGGCGAGAACGCGCTCAACGTGATCAATGGAATCAAAAAGAAGATCGAAGAGATCAAACCGTCGCTGCCCGATGGCGTGCGGATCGTGCCGACTTACGACCGCAGCGATTTGATCAAACGCGCGATCAGCACACTTCGCGAAAAGCTGATCGAGGAGAGCATTGTCGTAGCGCTCGTCTGCATCATTTTCCTCTGGCACGTCCGCTCCTCGCTGGTCGCGATCATTACGCTGCCCATCGCCATTATTCTTTCGTTCCTCCCGATGTGGTGGCTGGGTCTGACGAGCAACATCATGTCGCTCGGCGGCATTGCCATCGCGATCGGCGCCATGGTCGATTCGGCAATTATCATGATCGAGAACGCGCACAAGGCCCTTGAGCAGTTTCGAGAAAAACACGGCCGGGAGCCGGACAACCGTGAGCGTTTTGCAGTAATTGTGGAGGCGGCGAAAAGCGTCGGCCGCTCGCTCTTCTTCGCACTACTCGTCATCACAGTGAGTTTCATTCCCGTGTTTTCGCTCACGGCGCAGGAAGGCCGCCTGTTTCGCCCGCTCGCGTTCACAAAAACGTTCTCGATGTTTTTCGCCTCCTTCCTTGGCGTCACACTGGTGCCGGTGCTGATGACGTTGCTCATTCGCGGCAAGATCACACCGGAGAATCAAAACCCGGTGAACCGCTTTTTGATTTGGGCTTATCAACCTTTCGTCAACTTCGTGCTTCGCTATCGCTGGTTTACACTGGCATGCGCGCTCGTCATTCTCGGGCTCACGATTTTTCCGTTCGCCAGAGTGGGCAGCGAATTCATGCCGCCACTTAACGAGGGCACGTTGCTCTACATGCCGACGGCGGTGCCAGGCATGTCGATTACGGAAGCGACGAAGATTTTACAGATACAAGATCGACAACTGAAAAAAATTCCCGAGGCTGTCACGGTGTTCGGCAAAGCCGGTCAGGCCGAAACGCCTACCGATCCCGCGCCGCTCTCGATGTTCGAGACGATCGTCGCGCTCAAACCGCCCAACGAATGGCGCAAGGGAATGACGTGGAACAAGCTGCTCGCGGAAGTTAACGCCAACATTAAAACGCCGGGGATGGCGAACATCTTCTGGATGCCGATCCAAACGCGCACCGAAATGTTGACCACCGGTTTCCGCAGCGTTCTCGGAATAAAAGTCTTCGGGCCGGATCTTGGTGGCATTCAGAAGCTCGGGGTGCAGATCGAGAAAGAACTGGCCGAACTTCCGAATACTCGCAGCGCATTCGCAGAGCGAACCGTAGGCGGATATTTCCTCGACTTTACCGTCAACCGCGAAGCCGCGGCGCGTTACGGTCTGAAAGTTGGCGATGTAAACGACATCGTCGAGTCAGCGATCGGCGGCAAAAATATTACGACTACTGTCGAAGGCCGCGAGCGGTATCCGGTCAACACGCGTTATGCACGCGATTTTCGCCAAGACATCGATGCGCTCAAACGCGTGCTCGTGCCAACACCTACAGGCGCGCAAGTCCCCATCTCGTTATTGGCCGATATCAAATACAAAACCGGACCGCCCTCAGTGCGGAGCGAAAACGGCAAGCTCGTCGGCTTTGTTTTTGTCGATGTGACCACGAGTGACATCGACGGTTATGTGCGTAAGGCGTCGCAGCATCTCAGCCAGCGCCTTCAGTATCCGGCCGGCTACTACACCGAATGGGCCGGACAGTTTCAATATCTCGAGGCGGCGAAGCAGCGGCTCAAGCTGGTAATCCCATTCACGCTCCTGATTATTTTCGTTCTGCTCTATATCAATATGCGTTCCATCACAAAAACGGCGATCGTGCTGTTGGCCGTTCCGTTTTCGTTAGTCGGCGCGTTCTGGCTCCTTTGGCTGCTCGGTTACAATATGAGCGTGGCCGTCTGGGTCGGACTCATCGCGCTCGCAGGTCTCGATGCCGAAACTGGCGTCGTGATGCTCCTGTACCTCGATCATGCCTGGGAGCATTTCAAAGCTGAACGACGCATGAACAACATGCGCGATTTGCACGACGCGGTGATCGAAGGCGCGGTGGGCCGTGTTCGGCCGAAAATCATGACCGTGTGCGCGATTCTATTCGGATTATTGCCGATCATGTGGTCGCCGGTCATGCAAGCAGGAGCCGACGTGATGAAGCGCATCGCGACGCCGATGATCGGCGGCGTTGTCACTTCGGCAATCCTGGAGTTGCTCATCTACCCGGTGATTTACGTCATCTGGCGACGACGCGAATTGCCGGATAAAACTGAAAAGGCCGCGCCGTTTGTTCCTCCTGAGCTCGTTCCATTGCGTCAAATGCGGTCCCGAATGCGTTCGGGATTAAAATGGATCGCGCTGGTCATCGCTATGATCACGATCTTCAGCGTCGGAAACTTCGCGTGGCAAAGACTTCGCCCCGCAAAGACTTCCGGCGCGCCATTCGTTACTCAGACTGTCAACGATCTGACCGTGAACTTGATCAATCGCGAAGGCGGCCTTCGAAAAGGTGACAACGAGGCCATGATCGATTTTCGCGATCGCAGCGGTCAACTTGTCGATGTCGGCACAGTCAATTTCAAGATCGACATGAACATGGCCGGGATGCAGATGCATGGCGGTGCCACAATCGAACCGACGAACACGGCTGGCCGCTACCGCGCGAAAATCAAGATTGATATGTCCGGCGATTGGAATACCAAAATTTCTTTCGACGGCCCGCTCGGCAAAGGCGAAACAAGTTTCTCACTGACTGCGCGCTAACGAGCCTGTGCTGTAGAAAACGTAGTGAATGATAAACCCGGAAAGCCATCGAGCGTGGTCGATCTCTGGGAAAGGAGGTGGTGAATCATGATGATGTGTCCGATGTGGATGATGTGGATTTGGGGCATCGTTGGCATTCTACTTATCGTGTTGCTGATCGTAGTAATCGTGAAGTTGCTGAAAAAATAAACGCGCCAACCAAAAACCGATGAACTTGATTGCTCCGCTTGGCGATGCCCTTTGGATGGCGTTTGCGATGTTTTGGGAAATTTTGTGGCCGCTCATTCTCGGCTTCGGGCTCTCGGATTTGGTGCAGGCCGTTGTTTCCAAGCGAGAGATGAGCCGACTGCTGCCTGACGATGCGCCAAAAACACTGGCGATTGCCTGCGGACTAGGCGCAGCATCATCGTCTTGCTCTTATGCGGCGGTGGCATTAGCGCGATCGATCTTTCGCAAAGGGGCCGATTTCACCGCAGCGATGGCCTTCCAGCTCGCCTCGACGAATCTTGTCGCGGAACTCAGTATCATCCTGATCGTGCTGATGGGCTGGCAATTCGCGGCCGCGGAATTTGCCGGTGGACCGCTCATGGTCGCGATCGTGGCAGTGCTGTTCAAAATCTTTCTATCGCGCAAGCTCGTGCGGGAAGCACGCGCACAGGCGGATAAAGGAATCAAAGGCAGCATGGAAGGTCATGCTGAGATGGACATGAGCGTCGAGAACGGCCGTTCGCTCTGGCAACGTCTCAAGTCAAGCGAAGGCCTCACTGCAATCAGCCACTATTTCGTGATGGACTGGGTATCGGTGTGGAAGGACATTGGAGGCGGGCTACTCATTGCGGGAGCGTTAGCGGCGTGGGTTCCACAGGATTTTTGGAAGCATTTCTTCCTCACGCCCCACCCCGTAGCGGCGGCAATTTGGGGTCCAATTATCGGGCCGCTCGTCGCTGTCATTTCGTTCGTATGCTCGGTTGGAAATATCCCTCTCGCCGCCGTTCTCTGGAATGGTGGCATCAGCTTAGGCGGCGTGATCGCGTTCATCTACGCCGATTTGATTGTCCTGCCAATCATCGACATCTACCGAAAATACTACGGCTGGAAAGTGAGTGGTCTGATTATCGGTGTGTTCTATATCGCGATGATGGCTGCGGCGCTGATCATCGAATTACTTTTCCAAGCGCTGGGTCTCGTGCCCTCACAACGCAACGCGCAAATCGTCGAAGCGTCGATCACATTCAACTACACGACCGTCATGAACATCATCTTTCTGGCGATCGCCATTTGGTTAGTGATTCGCTTTTTTAAAACAGGCGGACCGAAGATCCTGGCTCATATGGCTTAAGGTAGAAGCGGCGAATACCTGATGAAGTATATGCATACCTACGACGCTGGGCTCAACCAGGTCGCGCGATATCATGGAGACTGAAACGCAGCCACTACAAAAACTGAGCGCCTCTGACACCTCACGTGCTGGCGATCTTCAAAAAGCGCTGCTGCTTACTTACATCACGCTCGGCTGGATGACGATCGAAGGAGCGGCATCGCTCCTGCTCGGCTGGGCGTCGAAGAGTTTGTTACTCGAGGCTTTTGGCATTGACAGCGTCATCGAGTTGTTCAGTGCGTTCATTTTGCTTTGGCGACTATGCGTTGAGGCGAGTGGTGTGGTAAGTGCGGAGCGCGCCGAAGAAGTCGAACGTCGCGCTGCGCGTTACGTTGGACATTCACTGTATGTGTTAGTCGCGTACATCGTGCTTAATTCGGGTTATGGATTGTTCATTGCCAAACAAATCACAGACACGTACGAAAGCATCTGGGGTATTCTCATCGGCGCAGTGGCAAAGGTCGGAATGCCGATTCTAGCCGGTTACAAACTGAAAGTTGCAGCTCGCCTAAATTCCGGAGCGTTACGAGCCGACGCAATCGAATCGATCACGTGTGGTTACTTGTCGATCGTCTTGATGGTAGGCTTGGCCGCGACCCGATTGCTCGGCTGGTGGTGGCTGGACAGCGTCGCTGCGCTGGCGCTGATCCCGTTCCTTATCAAAGAAGCTCGTGCTGCTATTTCTGGCGAGCCTTGCTCTGCATGCAACGACACGAGTCTGCGCACCAGCATCCGCGAGCAGGAAGGAAGTGGCTAAAGAGAAGCAAACGAAAACCCTCGCAGGATCTCTCCGACGAGCGTTTCGTTTGTAATCTAGCTGCTATTTCTTACAGCATTCAGTGCCACAGCACTTTTTGCCTTTGCAGCAGTCGCCACCCGCGGGCGGCGTTGCCGTCGCTGTGCCGATGGCTGCTGTCAACGCAGCAATCAAGAGAAGATATTTCATAAGTCCTCCTTTTCGTTTTTGCTGAAGAAAACTCGACGACGCATATATGCGCGGCGAGCCGTCGCTCACGAGAACTCCACGCGTGGCGGTGGAACTGGCGGGCGCTGACTTCGCGCTGAAGCATGCTGAGCAATCTCGCCGATTCGTTCGCCCGCCAAGATAGGATCGAGTAAGGACGCCGCACTTACAACACAAAGAACCACACAACATACCTGGCCCGAACAGCAATTCGAACGCATGGCCGAACTGGATGCGGCCGGCTGCGATTGGCTTCTGCAACATTGACTAGTCGTGACCTGGTAAGCACAACGCTCTGTTGTCGCGACGCTGCGTCAGGCATTTCACTGGGCATTGTCGGAGACAGAAGGCCAACGCTGACGGTAAGCGCGCAAAGTACAACTCGCGCCCGCAGCTTCATCGAATACACCTTATCCCTGGGCGACATTTCGCAAAGAGGATTCTGCAGGCGCAGAAAGGAAGATGGACAATGAACGAACGTTTTGCGTGTATAATAATTGCTGGTTGCTATATGCCTAAATAGGTATATAGATTTGGCATGACACTCCATGATTTACAGAATGCGCTCGAGGCGAATCCGAAGCAGTTCCCGCGATTTGTGTTGCCGGATGGTGATTACATCCCTGCACACGCCCATGTTACTGAGGTGGGGCATGTGGTCAGGAATTTCATCGATTGCGGTGAACTAACTGGAAAAGAGGAAAAGATCCTGCTCCAAACACACGTTGGCGATGACACCGATCATCGGCTTCGCTCAGATCGGTTTGCAAAAATCCTGCAGATGGGAAACCGGGTGATTCCGAGTGCAGACCTTGATGTAGATGTCGAATACGACTGCTGTGTCGTCGCGCAGTATCCAATCGCTGAAGCCGCGCCAGATGGCGAGCACCTGAATCTGATCCTTCAGCGGGGCCGGACGCAATGCCGGACGCGTGAGCGTCGTGAATCCGAAACAGCAGCTGACTGTTGCACCACGTCCGCGGCTTGTTGTTAACTGGGATGGACCTGATCCAAATCTATCAGTGCTTTTGCGATCGGACGCGGTTGCGCATTCTCCATCTCCTTAGAAGATCCCCTCTCTGCGTTTGCCATTTTCAGGGCATTCTGGGTGAGCCACAGGTTAAGATTTCAAAACATCTCGCTTACTTGCGCAGCCGAAGGATGGTGAACACAAAGAAGGAACAGAATTGGGTTATCTATTCGCTACCTCAACAACGGGCGAACGAATTGGAGCGAAATCTGAAATGTTTACAGGACTGCGTTCAAACTGATCCAGTGTTCAAACGCGATGCGGAAAAGTTTTCCAAGCTTGCAAAGAGCTGTTGTAAGCCGCGCAGCGTATTCAGACGCGGCGCAAACCGAAGGAGAACAAATGCGAAAACAAAAAGTTCTGTTCATTTGCGTCCATAACAGTGCCCGCAGCCAAATGGCGGCAGCGCTATTGAATCAAACGTGTGGCGAATTCTTTGAAGCCCAGAGTGCGGGGTTAGAACCAGGCACCATCAATCCACTGGTCGTGGAAGCGCTTCTGGAGCTCGGAATTGATATCTCCAAGAACACAACGCAGCGCGTTTTCGATGTTTGGAAGTCGGGACAGATGTTTCAGTTTGTAGTAACAGTTTGTAGCGAGGCCGAGGCTGGAGGGTGTCCTATTTTCCCGGCAGTCACCACTCGGTTGCATTGGCCATTCGACGATCCTTCGAAATTCACGGGGACATACGAGGAACGCTTGGAGGGAACACGTCGCGTTCGCGATGAGATTCGCGCCAAGATCGATTCGTTCTGCGAAGAACATTGCGTTGCGGACAAAGTGTGAAGCGCCTTGCGGCTGAATTCATCGGGACCTTTGCTCTCGTCTTCGCCGGGACAGGCGCAATCGTCATTGACGAAACCACCGGTGGTGCAGTTACGCATGTTGGCGTGGCGCTGACATTCGGCCTGATCGTGCTCGCAATGATCTACACGGTCGGTGACATTTCCGGCGCGCACCTAAATCCTGCTGTGAGTCTGGGGTTTTTTGCGGCGGGACGCTTCCCACTTCGGGAAGTGATCCCATATATCGTGAGTCAATGTGTCGGAGCCTTAACGGCTAGTGGCACATTGCACGTTCTCTTTCCGCAAAACGAGATGCTGGGCACGACAGTTCCCGCCGGCTCCGCGATGCAGTCATTTGTCCTCGAGTTGATTCTGACGGCAATCTTGATGTTTGTAATCCTCGGGGTTTCAACTGGAGCGGCTGAGAAAGGCATCACTGCAGGAATGGTTGTTGGCGCTGTCATTGGCTTAGAAGCGATGTTTGCAGGACCGATTTGTGGAGCGTCGATGAACCCAGCGCGATCGCTCGGACCCGCGCTAATGTCCGGTCATTTGCAGCATCTCTGGATTTACGTCGTCGCTCCTGTTACCGGTGCTTGTATTGGCGTCCTGGGCTGCCGTTGTGTGAGGAAATCCGGATGTTGCTCGGGGAAACCTTCGCGTTGCGCCGAAGACCTTTCGTGAAGCGAGAAAAAACGCTGATTCCAAGCGATCTGGGGGAGTGCGGCAAAGCTGATTCGACGCAGATTTCACAAAGTCTGCATCTTTTCGGTCGTTTCCTCGTCAGTCACATTGAGATGAAAACCATCGAACCTGATACTGTTCGTGAGCACGTTCGTGCCCGCTACGGAAACATCGCCGTGAACGGCGGTGGATGTTGTGGCAGCGTGGATGGCTGCTGTGGCAGTGAAAATAGTTGCGATCAGCGGCTGGGTTACTCGGCGGTCCACGTAGCGTCTGTGCCCGAAGGTTCTAATCTGGGATTGGGTTGCGCCAATCCCATGGCGATCGCCTCCATTCGCCCCGGCGAGACTATTCTCGATCTTGGTTCAGGTGCGGGCTTCGATTGTTTTCTCGCTGCGCGACAATTGAACGGCACTGGTCGGGTGATCGGTGTGGATATGACGCCAGCGATGATCGCAAAAGCACGTAACAACATCCGTAAAGGCCGGTATACGAACGTAGAATTCCGCCTTGGTGAAATCGAGGCGTTGCCTGTTGCGGATAACTTCGTCGATCTTGTGATTTCAAATTGCGTCATCAATTTGTCGCCAGAAAAGCCGCGCGTTTTTCGGGAAGCGTTCCGGGTCCTCAAAGCGGGTGGCCGGCTTGCCCTCGCGGACGTAGTCGCCATCAAACCATTACCGGAGAGCATTCGAACGCAGTCGAACGCGATAGGAGCATGCATCGGCGGGGCCGCTTTAGTTGATGATCTTAAAACGATGTTAAAGGATGCGGGGTTCATCCGGATCGAAATTGTGCCGCGCGACGAAACCCGATCACTCATCAATCAGTGGACAGAAGACAAGATTGCCAGCGATTTTGTGGTAAGTGCTTTCATCACGGCGTTTAAAGCGGCATAACCATGAGCACGGTGCAATTCGACACGGGCGTTACGGAATTTGTCGCAAAGCTTCGCACGTTCATCCGCGCACGAGTGCCCGACGACGCGACGGCGGACGATCTCACTCAAGAAACATTACTGAAAGTCTATCGCTCGCACGCGTCGCTGCGTGACGGCGACCGCCTGGAATCCTGGTTATATCGCACCGCACGCCGCACGCTTATCGATTACTATCGCAAGCGTCGTCCGAGAGAGGACCTGCCAGCCAGCTTGAAAAGCGAATCGGAAGACGAAGTAAGCTCGATCCGTGATGCGGTGCTTATCTCGACCATCCGTTACATGGAAGAATTGCCGGACGCTTACCGCGCCCCACTCCAGCTTTGTGAACTGGAAGGAATGACGATGTCCCAGATCGCGATTCGGCTCGCACTGAGTCTCACCGCTGTGAAGTCCCGCATTCGGCGCGGACGGCAGATGATCAAGAAAAAGCTACAGGACTGCTGTCATTTCGAATTCGATCAGCACGGGAAGGTCATCGATTGGGAGCGTCGCAATCCGCGATGTTGCGACTAGACGCGCGGAAAAATCTGCGTCTTTTCGCTCCTTAGGCCGTCTGCTCAAACAAAGCGCTCATGCGCTGCATCCTATGCCAAAATCGAAACTGCAAACTCATCGCATCCGCCGTCGCCAGTTCATCGCGCTCGGAGCGGCTGGTCTCGGCGCACTGACCTTACGGCCAGCGGCTGCGCGCGTACTCGGCGATCCCCGGACGGCCGTACGGAGAGCGATCGCCGTTTGAACAAGCCACGCGCTCCTCTGGCGCATCCGTTACGCCGGGTACTGGATCGAGTCGCGCGCCGTTGCAGGACCTCTATGGAACAATCACGCCCTCGGCATTGCACTTTGAGCGGCATCATTCGGGTGTTCCAAAAATCGATCCAAACGCGCATGAATTGTTATTGGATGGGCTGGTCGAGCGACCGCTTGTCTTCACGCTGGAAACCTTCGACGATTTCCCTCCGCCTCAAGCGTGCATTTCATCGAATGCGCCGGTAACAGCGGCCGCGAGCATGAAGGCCGTCCCGGTGAGACCGTCCAGCGGAGCCACGGTTTATTTAGCAATTCGGAATGGACGGGCGTGCCATTGAAAGACCTTCTGGAAGAAGCCGGCATTAAGCCAAAGGCTCGTTGGATTGTTGCCGAGGGCGCGGATGCTTCCAGAATGTCGCGCAGCATCCCGCTGGATAAAGCGCTCGACGACGTGTTGCTTGCGTACGGCCAAAATGGCGAGGCACTGCGTCCGGAACAGGGCTATCCCTGCGACTCGTTGTTCCCGGCTGGGAAGGCAACATCAACATCAAATGGCTCGGTCGAATCATGGTGACAGATGAGCCATTCATGACGCGCGAGGAAGCGGCTATTTACACTGACCTCATGCCGGATGGAAAAGCGCGCTCATTCACATTTGTTATGGAAGCGAAGTCGGTCATTACGCGTCCATCCGGGGAACACGTTTTGGAGGGCCGCGGTTGGTACGAAATCAGCGGCCTCGCGTGGTCCGGCCGCGGTCGCATTACCTGTGTCGAAGTTTCGACGGACGATGGAAAAACTTGGGCAGGTGCGCAGCTCAATGAGCCTGCGCTTTCGAAGGCGGCGACACGATTTTCGATGCCGTGGAGGTGGGACGGGGGCGAGGTAGCGCTGCAATCGCGCTGCACAGATGAGACTGGTTACGTGCAGCCAACCCGAGAACAACTGATCTCTGTGCGAGGACTCCATGCAGGACCAGATGGTTTCAATCACTACAACGGAATCAAAACC
>Ga0209376_1000730_pt1 | contig 35255 bp, 37 predicted proteins | sample GraSoiAngelo_134_FD_185891 | JGI IMG/M metagenome (GOLD analysis project Ga0209376, IMG submission 185891) | Grasslands soil microbial communities from the Angelo Coastal Reserve, California, USA - 14_0929_05_30cm (SPAdes) (version 2) | ecosystem: Environmental > Terrestrial > Soil > Grasslands ...
TATCAGGCTCATGCTCCTCATCGAAAAGGATCGAGCATGAGTACGAGCAGGAGCGTGAGCATGAGCATGAGGAAAAGAATCCATATCAAATCGTCCCGGCGGCGCCGGCTTTCTCCCAACCAGGATCATGCGCCAGGGGAACGGTTGAGATTTTTCCCCTGGCGATGAGTTCCTCAGGTGTGTATTCCGGCGGCAATGGCGGCGGCGCGGATTTTGTTGCGCGCGCGGCGAAATCTTCCGGGAATTTCTCGACAAAACTTTGGGTGGGCCAGGCGCAGGCTTCTCCGAAGGCGCAGATGGTGCGGCCGGCAATGTTATCCGCTACCGTTTTCAGAGTCGCTGGATCTTGCATCACCCCGCCGCCGAGCAGCATTCGATCCGTAATCTTTTTCATCCAGAGCGCGCCCTCACGGCAGGGGGTACATTGTCCACACGATTCGTGGGCATAGAACTCGTTAATGTTGTTAAGGGCCCAGACCATGTCACGCGAATCATCCAGCACAATGACGCCACCAGAGCCCGCCATCGAGCCGCAGGCAGCGAGGGAATCGAAATCCATCGGAATTTCATCGATGGAAATTTCACGCTCCAAGGTCGCGCCATCCCCTTGCTTCTCCTTTATTTTAAAGCGTTCGTCGGCACGCAATACCTTGGCCGAGCTTCCGCCGGGAATGACGGCTCGGAGTTGTCGCCCGAACTTCATCCCTCCGGCCATTTCATAGATCAACTGTCCCATCGTTACCGCGCCGACTTCGATCTCAAAGTAACCGGGACGGACTACGTCGCCGCTAACGCAAACAATCCGGGTGCCGGTATTGCCGGGCCGGCCAAGTCGCGAATATTCCGCGCCGCCCATCGCAATGATATGCTTCACGTGACAGAGCGTTTCGACGTTGTTGACGATGGTCGGACACATGTAGAGGCCCAGCGCTGCGGGGAAGTAAGGCGGTTTGATCCGCGGATACGCGCGCTTGCCTTCGAGCGATTCGATCAGCCCCGTTTCCTCACCGCAAATGTAGGCGCCGGCGCCGCGATGAATGAAGATTTCCACATCAAAATGGGAACCGAGAATATTCTCACCCAGAAATTTCTTCTCCCGCGCTTCCTCGATGGCGCGCTCGAGGATCTTCGCGCCCTCGGGAAATTCGCCCCTTATATATATGTAAGCGGTGTGGACATTGAGGGCATAACAGGAAATCAAGATACCCTCGAGCAGCTGGTGCGGATCCTGGTGAATGATGTAGCGGTCCTTGAACGTTCCGGGTTCCGATTCGTCCGCGTTGCAAATCAAATACACCGGCTTCTTCTCGTCAGGTTTGATAAAGCTCCACTTCACCCCGGTCGGGAAACCGGCGCCACCGCGTCCGCGCAACGCCGAAGTCTTAACCTCGTTAAGAATGTCCGTCCGCGACATGGTAACGGCCTTCTTCAACTGTTCGTAGCCGCCGTCATCCAGGTAACAATCGATGTTGGGCGTCCAATCCGGACAGCCGATGTTTTTGAAAACAAGCCGGTGTTCGAGAGGATGAGGTAAGGTTTGATGGGTGACGTTTGATCCGCCTTCGCCCGGCTCCGGCGCGATAGGTCTTTGATTGAGAAAAAGACCGGCCACTGAATTAGGATCGACGTTTTCGTGTAATTCATCGTTGACCATGCAGACTGGGGCAGTGCCGCAGCTGGCCAAACATTCCACGAATTCGACACTAACTTTCCCATCCTTGCTAACGACAATTGGATCGTGAGCACCGTTGTGTCCGTGCCTAATGCCAGCGGTCGCACAAAGATTTTCCATAAGACGGTAGCTGCCAGCCATCGCACAACTAAGTGTCCGACAAACGCGAATATGGGTTTTGGCCGCGCGTTTTTGCCGCAACATTGGATAGAAGGTTACCAACTCGAGAATGTTGATCAGCTGTAACTCGAGCTTGCCCGAAATCCAATGAATACCCTCATCGCTGATGAAACCGAAATGTTCCTGCCAAAGATGCAGCAATGGCAAAGCCGCGCTTCGTTTTCGCTCGGGCGGGTATTGAGCAATGGCTGCGTTCACTCGCCGCGTCAATTCCGCCGGAATTTTGGTCGCGATCGAAGTCATACGAATCGGTCGCCTATTTTGGAAGCGTGCTAGATTTTGCCGCTACCTTGTCGTCTTTAAACAACACCGTCACGGTGCCGTTAGGTTGGCGATAAAGATAAGTTGTGCGCTTTAGCAGCATGAAATCCTTGCTTTCGACGCTTGTCGGGGGGCCCAGGATTGATTCCACCTGCTTCTTACTCATCCCTTCGGTCACCTGGTCGACATTGGCCTGGGTGAGGCGTTGTCCACTGCATGAAAAGAGCGACGCGCTAACGAGAAGCCCGATAATCTGGTGGCGAACGCTCTTCATTGTCTGCCAAGATTGGTGTCCTTACTATCCACTTCGTCGTTCTTAAACGTGATCTGGGCGAACTTCCGTCCGTCTTCGTAACGCCAGATCGTCTTCTTGAAGACGAGCATGTCTTTCGTCTCCATCGACGTTGGTGGTCCCAAGATTTTTTCCACCTGTGCCTTGCTCATGCCAGTAGTGATCTGGTTGTAATTGTCGAGGGTCAGCTTCGATCCGGTCAGGAGATTGCGGTTGCACGCGGCCAAAACCAGGATCGCCAAAAGTGCTACCGAGATTATTTTCATCGATCGCATTCTCCCATTACGAAATCTAAACTGCCTAAAATCGCCACCACATCACTCATCATGCAACCCGGCAGCAATTCCGACAGGATGCTGAGGTTGACAAACGATGGCGCGCGAATTTTGAGCCGGTGTGGAACACCACCGCCACGGCTATTGATGTAAAAACCGAGCTCACCCTTCGGGTTCTCGGCCGCGAAATAAATTTCACCCGGCGGCGCTTTCAAACCTTCAGTCACGACAATGAAATGGTGAATCAACTCTTCCATCTTTGTCATCACCCGCGATTTCGGCGGCAACATATTTTTCCAGTCGGCCACGTTGATCGGGCCGCTTGGCAATTTGTCGATCACCTGACATAGAATTTTCGCGCTCTGCCGCATCTCTTCGATCCGGACTAGATAGCGATCATAGCAATCGCCTGTCGTTCCGGTCACTACTTCGAAATCATATTGATCGTAATCGAGATAAGGATGTTTTCGCCGCAAATCGTGTTCGATTCCGCTGCCACGCAGGTTCGGGCCCGACAGCGCATAAGCGACGGCGCGGTCTCGCGGGATCACGCCGATGTCGCGAGTGCGATCGACAAAAATGCGGTTGCGCGTTAGGAGATTATCGCATTCATCAAGCTTGGGGCCAAACGTCTCGAGGAATTTTGCCAATTGCGGAATGAAATTCGCTGGCAAATCGCGAATCTGTCCGCCAACGCGGGTGTAGCTGGTTGTGAAACGCGCGCCGGTTAGCAATTCACACAAGTCGTAGATTTTTTCGCGTTCCTCAAAAGTATACAGAAACACCGTCATCGCGCCGAGATCGAGCGCCATCGCGCCCAGGCCCATCAGATGGGCGGAAATACGGGCGAGTTCGCAGCAGATCACGCGAATGGCTTTGCCGCGTGGCGGAATTTCCCAGTCCATCAATTTTTCCACCGCCAGGGCGTAAGCGACATTGTTGGCGAGCGGTGCGAGATAATCGAGACGGTCAGTGTAGGGAACAAACTGGTTGTATTGCATGTTCTCCGCGATTTTTTCGTCGCCACGATGAAGGAATCCGACGTCCGGGGTCGCTTTGGTGATGATCTCGCCATCAAGTTCGAGTACCAGTCGCAACACCCCGTGAGTGGCCGGGTGCGATGGTCCCATGTTGAGCACCATCTTTTCGCCGATGTCATCGCCCGCTTGCTCAGCCTGTTGATTACGCATCGCCGCATCCGCCGCGACCACGCGAGTCACCGGATCAGGATTCTCAATTTCGCGCGTGGTAAAGGGCATAGCGGGGGCGTGTGTTTATGCTCGCGAGTCGCGTCGCGCGCGCAAGCGCAAAAGGTCGGAGCCAGCAATCCGAGGCACTCAAGCTATCGTCGGTGTATACGAACCTCGCCAGGAAATTTTTCGGACCGGTTCCCCCAAGGCGGCCTTGCTTGATCCAGTCGCGACCTGCTCTATCGGGGAAAAATGCGCCGTGATGATCTGGGGCACGCGCTGCCAATCTGTAGCGAGAATCTGGAGGTATATTCGGGAGTGGCTCCTACACCATTTTAGCTTGGGAATCAAGGGCTTACACAGCTGAAGAAGGCCACTGCAGATTTTCCTTCCCGGTAGAGGCGGCTTTGCTATAATTTCTATAAGTTAATACCAATTGCCCCCTCAAAGGCAGCAGTGTCGTCCCACTTCCATGAAAACTCGCATCGCCCGCCATGTGGCAATTTATCTTTTTATCGCCCTCAGCGGCTATGGCATTGGTGCTTGTCGCCAGAATGTGACGCTTAATCCGAGTGAGGACGATCTCCTCGTCCTCAACGGTTGCGTCGTCTCGGCTTGCAACTATCTGGCAGCAATCAAAACCCAGCACACCTTGGAGAAAAACTTTTGGGCGAAAATTCTTCTGGTCCGTTATGCCAACCATCCAGCCGGCCACGCCTATTGCGTTTGGGAAACGGACGGCACGGTCTACGGATACGATCGGAACGCCGGCGGCTTCCTTATTCCGGTTTACACCCGGGACGCAAAATCAATTGCGATTGTTTTGGCTCAGGAATTATCGAAGCATCTTCACGAGAACCTCTCAGTGAGCCACGCGGATTTCGTGCAGCCGTCGAGCAAGGTGTACCGCTTCTAGCGCCTTTCCAACAAGGTCGGGCGGCGAGTTTTCGGTTCCCGCCGCCCCTCGCCCTGCCCTCTCTCCTCGTGGAGGAGAGAGGGTTAAGGTGCGGTGAATCGTGTGTCACTATCGCCCCAGCAGCTGACTGCTTTAACCAGTCAAGTTTCCCATGCTGCTACCCAAACTGGAGTTTGGGAACGAGACTAAGAAACGGACCGTTGCCCTGAACGGCTAACGACTCTCAGGCTTCGCGTCGCTCCACTTCTTCTTCTCAAACGCTTTTCGCCCGGAACCAACCTCAAACATCTCAAACTCGGTCGGTTTCTGCTGATAATATTTTTGATGATACTCTTCCGCCGGCCAGAATTTCATTGCCGGCAGAATCTCGGTTACAATCGGTTTATCGAACCGGCCGGAAGCGGCCAGTTTCGCTTTTGATGCTTCCGCAATTTTTCTCTCTTCGTCGTTCTGCACAAAGATAGCGGCACGATAGCTCGGTCCGATATCGGTGAACTGGCCGTCCGATTGCGTGGGATTGATCTGCCGCCAATAAATGTCGAGTAACTGATCGATGTTAATTTTCGCGGGATCGTAAGTGATTTCGATCGATTCGCGATAGTTCGTCTTTTCCGAACCGACAAGTGCGTAAGTCGGGTTCGGTTCCGTCCCGCCGCAATAACCGACGACCGTCTTAATCACGCCCGGCGCCTTATCGAAAGCCGGCTGGATACACCAGAAGCAGCCGCCGGCGAAGACAGCGGTGCGCGATTGCGGGAGCGGATTGGCCATGAGCAGCTGCGTGAGGAAAACATGAGCCAGTAGAACGAGGCGTTTCATGGGGAATTAGACAGCGCGCGTGCGTGAATGTTTCAAGTAGGAACGGTCCACTAAACGTCACCAGAAAACGCAGTGATCACTACCGACCCGCTTTATCCTCGGTTCAGCAACTCACAAGTCGCGGAAATTCTTGTTGGGTGTGAGCCAGGAGGCATCCGGTGTCAGGCCTTGCGCGCGAGCCGCGTTATAAAGCGCGACCATCTCGTCCACTACCAGGTGCAGCGCATCGCCTTCGCTATCGCTCTCATCAGCATGGGCGGTCGGCGCAGGAGCTGCGACCTGCGGGATCGATAGATCGTGACTTCGCCGCACAACAAGTCTGCCGGAGTGAAGCGGGCGATAAAGCCGCAGAATAATTTCAGTCGGAATATCGCGGAGGCGAAATCGAAACTCCGATGTGAACATCATGGCCTCTCGCACTGCAGGATCGGTAAGCGCCTCTTCTCTGCTCCAGCTCATGAATGGCAATTTAATCCGGGACAGCGTCTTCTCGCAATAACGATCTGGAAATCAAGGCGAAGATGCGAGCGATTATGGTCGATTCGCAGGCCGCCAGGCTGGAAACTTGCCCACCTAACATGCGAGGTCGAGCGAGACTGAACACAAACGAGGCCGCCGTCGAATATGAATCGAAATCTCTGACCAGCGCGCTGGAGTTCGACAGAATTTTTTCGCATTTTGCGTCGGTCGAGATCGATCTCGGCTGCGGCGACGGCACTTTTCTCACCGCCATGGCGCGAGAAAACCCGAAGCACAATTTTCTCGGGATCGAACGGCTGCTTGGACGTGTGCGCAGTGTTTGCCGCAAAGTTGCGCGGTTGGATTTAAAGAATGCGCGGGTCTTGCGAATGGAATCTTCCTATGCGGTAACGAACTTGTTGCCCGCCGGGTCTGTTACGGCGTTTCATCTTTTATTTCCCGATCCATGGCCAAAACGGCGACATCATCGCCGACGCGCTTTCACCCACGAATTTCTGTTCTCGATTCATCGCGCTCTGATTGCCGAAGGATTATTTAACATTGCCACGGATCACACGGAATATTTTCAGCAGATCGAAAAGGTCGTCGCCGAGACCGACATATTTGTCATCTCGCGCGAGCAAAAGAATTTTCCGTCCACTACCTTCGAACAGAAATTAGTCGCTCGCGGGCTTCCCGTTCATCGACTGCTGCTGCGAAAAGTTTCGCCGCTTAAGTAAGCCCGTGCTGTCCATTCTTCATCGCCAAACTGAACCTCGACCGCACCGGTCTGGTCCTGGCGGAAAAGTTTGATGCCGCGATGCGCGATTTCATTCGCCCATTCCTCGGTGATCTGTTCGGCAACGGGAGACTCGCGGGAGGTGGCAACGATAAGTTTCGGCTTTACTGCCTCCAGAAATCGAGGTGTAGCTGACCCGCCAGAATGATGCTGACCCTTGATCAAAATGTCGCTCTGCAAATTGTCACCTGTTTCGAGCAGGGCCGCTTCCGCCTTCGCGCCCGCATCGGACTCGAAAAGGACGCGTATTTCTTCGTCAAAGACGAGCTGTACAATCAATGGCGCGTCGTCCGCCGCAGTAACTTTAATGTTTGTCGTCGGGTAAAGTATCTCCGCGCGCACGTTGCGGCCAAAGAGGAGCGAATCGCCACGAATTAGGTGTCGTGGTTTTGTTTTCCCGGGCTGAAGCGCATCCGATAACCGGCGTTGGACAGCGGACCGAACATCAAGCGGGTTCTCATAGATTTCGCGCGGCGCGAAATCAGCGACCGTGTCAGCGGCACCGCCGATGTGTTGCGCATCTCCGTGAGTGAGCAGAATTCCTTCGATGCGATTGATGCCACGGCTGTGCAGGAACGACTTCAGCGTACGTTCGTAATTGCGTTGGCTACCACAATCGATCAACCAATCGTAATTATTCGTGCGGATGTGCGCGGCACCGCCAGTTCCTTCGTCGAGAACGGTGATCGTGATCGGCGCATGCCGCTCAGTGAATCGCGCCAGGTAGACATGCCCCGCCGGTAGCATGGCAAAGAAATGGACGAGGCCGAGGACAGCGCGCGACATCAACCAATTGGCATTATTGAAGAGAATTGAGAGAGCGGAGGAAATCGGCGCGGCCATGAGCGACAACATGGCGAGCGCGAGAACGAAATAAGCGATCGGTACTACCACGAGATTGGCGAAGAGAGATACCGGCGTGACGAGATAAAAATACCAATAGATAAGCAGCAGCGATCCAATCCAGGCCGCCAGCGAAACCGATGCAGCGCGAGCGAGACCGCGGCCTACCGCAGCAAAGAATCGCCGCGGCCGACTCAATAACAGACGTGGCAAAAATGGATCCGGGGCAACGATTCGTTCAAAGCGAACAAACATTGGATCGGCCAACAGCACGATGGCGCCCACCACGGCGAATGACAGTTGAAACCCGCTCGTAAAAAGCTGGTTTGAATCGAATAGTAAAATGAGAAATGCGGCCGCAGCCAGGCTGTTGAGAGCGAGAACTTTTCGATCAAAGAAGATTCCACCGAGCAGAAGCGCGCTCATGACCGCGGCTCGGACGCTCGCGGTATGCAGACCGGTGATGGCAGCGTAGAAAAAAAGCAGAGGAATGATGAGAGCGGCCGCAACCTTGCGCGGCAGGCGTAGGACCATCGCGAACGTCCAAAGTAATCTCGCGACAATGCCAACGTGCAAGCCAGCAACGGCAAACAAATGCAACGTTCCCGTTTGTTGAAATGGCTCCTCGATATCATCGTGCGTTTGATGACGAAGCCCGAGGGAAGTGCCGCAAATGAGGCTGACAACATCCGGGGAATCTTCGAGGTCGCGACTGAGCATGCGTTGCATCCATTCGCGTGAACGCGCCGCCGCCCGCAGGATGGAGAATCCACTGCCCGGCGCGAGAATCCGACCATTTTCCGGATAGCGAACGATGAATAAATTTTTCACATCGCGTCGCGCAAGGTAGGCACGCATGTCGAATTCACCGGGATTTCGCGGTGGCTCGATTGGTTGGAAAGTTCCAAAAAGCGCCAGTTCGTCACCGACATTCGGCCGGCCTCGCCAGCGAACAAAAACCGTCGCGTTCGTTTGAAAATCCTGGCCATTGATTCTGGCTTTATGCAATCTCAAAAGGAAACTGGCGTTGCCGGTCGCTTCGATTTTTGGTTCGGTGGTGACAATGCCGATCACGTTTGCAGGACGCGTCTCTGCTCCGGCGATTTGAACAAGCTCATCGCCTGGTGTGTTGGCGATTCGCGCACTGTGGAGCGCGAAAAATGTCGCACCGACCAGCGCAAAAACGAGCGGCGCAAAACTCCAGCGCAACCCTGCCAGTGCGCCTAGAATCGCAATGAACAGGATCGGGCCGGTGATCGCAGAAAAATAATCGGCGGCGACGATACCGGTCACCGCAGCCAAAACGAGTCCGACAAATGGCTGCCGCATCACGCCGCGGTCGATCAATCGCTCACGACGAGATCGAGCTTAACGTCGTACCGGTCGAGCGGAAGCGATTCGACGATCTGAAAACTAAAAGCGATCCCGATTTTAATGGCGCGGGCGGCGCGATGAGCAAGAAAGCGATCGAAAAAGCCGGCACCCCGTCCGATCCGCGCCCCTGCGCGCGTGAAAGCGATCCCGGGCACGAGGACAAGGTCGATCGGCGCGAAAATCGCAACATCGTGCTGACCGCGTGCGGTCGGCAAAATCACGATGATTTCGCTGCCGCGCCGGCGCAAGTCCGCGCTCAATGGCGCGATCTCAGGTTCGTAAGGAAACGGTTCGAAGACGACAACCACTCGGGCCCGCTTCCAAACCGGCAGCTCGAGCACGCGGTTACAGATTTTTAACGATCGGCCGCGCCGATCTTCCGCATCGAGCGTCCGCAACTGTTCCTGCATGTGTGCCCGGAGCTCCTGCTTGGATTCATCGATGTTCATCGCGGCAAAATTTTTTGAACTGTGGTCGCGAGCTTATATGCTTCTCCGCAAGTGCCGATTCCTTTTTCAAAAAAAACGCGGGTTGTGCGACAGGCCACCGCGGATGGCGCGGAGAAAAAAACATCGACGCGCGTAACCTTAAAGCCAGGCATTGATTGGCATCGGCGGAATTTTTTGGCCGAAGTCCTCATCCCGTCCCTTTTTACCAAACGCTCCGGTGAACGCGCAGTCCCGCGTTTTCCCAAAATCCGGCCGGGCGAATTTTGCATCACCTGGATCGGGCACGCCTCCTTTCTCATTCAGACACACGATCGCAATATCCTGGTCGATCCGAACTGGGCGAAATGGTTGAAGGTGATCAAGCGGTTGAAGCGGCCGGGAATCGAGCTGCATCATTTGCCGGATATCGATTTGGTGTTGGTGACACACGCGCATTTTGATCACCTCGACCGACGAACGCTGCGGCGGATCGCTTCCGATCAACCGATCGTCGTGCCGGTTGGCGTTGGCACGCTCGTTCACGATCTCGGCTTCAATATCGTGCATGAGCTCGATTACTGGCAGACGGTGCCGCTCGAGGCATTGAAAATTTCGCTGACGCCTTGTCATCACTGGGGGGCGCGTTTTCTGGCGGATCTGCATCGCGGGTTCGGCGGTTTCGTTATTGAAGCGAATGGTCGATCGATCTTTCACTGCGGCGACAGCGCCTATTTCCCGGGCTTTAAGGAAATCGGCGAACGCCATGAGATCGAGATCGCGCTGTTACCGATCGGCGCTTACGACCCTCCGAGCGGACGCGAGGTCCACATGAATCCAGAGGAAGCGGTGCAGGCCTTTCTGGAATTGCGCGCGAAAAAATTAGTGCCGATGCACTACGGCACCTTCCGTCTCGGCTACGAACCGCTGGACGAACCGCTTACGCGCCTACTGGCACGCGCGAAAGAGGCCGGCATTCACGACGACGTGCTGGTCATGACCGAAGGCCAGCCGGTGGTGCTCTAGGCACTCGTGAATCGTGAATTGTGAATCGTGAATACGAACAGCAATCACTGATCACTGTTCACCGATCACCATTCGCGCGCTGCGACTGGGTCGGTGTGCTTGCCGCCGCTACGCTCACCATCATTTTTTCTCTTCTCCTGCTCGCGCACGATCCGCTCATTTTTTGGAACGACGATTACGAAATCTCTGTGCTGCCAGTTTTCGCCGATATGGCGCGAGCATGGAATCATGGCGAGTTTCCGCTCCTTAGCCCCTACTCTTGGATCTGTGGAAATCTCGCGGGCGAATTTCAATATGGTGTTTTCTCCGTTTTCATTAATGCGCTGATTGTCTGCGTTTGGAAATTGCCGCTGACTTTTTCGCAACAAGCAGCTGTCGTTTCCATCGCACATCTCGCTGTCCTCAGTGCCGGAGCGTTTTTGCTCGCGCGTGGCCGGAAACTGTCGATCCCGTTATCCACCCTTGTCGCACTCGTCGCGTCACTAAACGGCTGGATCATTTGCTGGGGCGCGGGCGACTGGTTTGGGGCGCTCGGCGCATTCGCCTGGCTGCCGTGGGCGTGGTGGGCAGCGGAGCGGACGCTTGATCCAACGCGTTCGCACTGGCGTTTTCTTTGGCCGGCGCCTTTCGTTTATCTGCTGATCACAGGGGGCTTTCCTTATACCGTCTTGATGTTGGCGTCAGTGGTCGCGTGGCTAGCGCTGCGCGCCGTGTTCGAGATAGGCACGACGGACACTGCCAGTCCCGCTCGGATCAGCCCAGGCGCGCTTGCGCGGCTAACAAGAACTTGGCCGCTGCTCGCTGGCGTTACAATCGGTTTCGGACTCGCTGCCCCGGCCTGGCTGGCGCTGCTCGACTACGTCCACGGCTCCGCCCGCGAATCGCTTCATCCCTCCGCTCATTGGCAATGGCTCGTCCCGTGGAATGCATGGCCAGGCTTAATCCTGCCATCGTGGACGGTGAATTGGTCGAATTTTTCCTCGCGGTTCGTGCCGCATGGCGCGACGGAACTTGCCTCCGGTCTCGTGCCACCGGCAGCATTACTCGCGGGATTTTTTTCAAATGGCCGCGCTTTGTTGAAAAGAATTCGTTGGGAACTGGCTCTGCTTCTCGTCCTGTTCACTCTCGCGATGCTTCCCACTGCCGGAGTTTTCCGCTGGAGTTTCCGCTGGCTACCGCTCCTCCATCTGGTCCTCGCCCTTTGCGCCGTCGAAGCATTCGCATCGTTTTCGCAAAAACAACGACGCTTTGGTGCCCTCCTCATGCTCCTGCTCATAGTCATGCTCATAATCGGCGCTTTAGTTTTGCGAACCGGCGGCGAACATCTCTTCCCGCTCGCCTGGATTTTCCTAGGCCTCGCGCTGGGTTGGTTCGTAATCGAGTCGCTCCAACTTAGTTTCTTGCGCGCATGGGCGCCGGCGGCCGTCGTCTTCGCAACGCTTCTCGCGACCTACCTCTGCACTTCGCCAAACTCCGACATACCCAAATACAATCTTGCCCAATCCTTGTTAGAACCACAGCCACTCGATCCGCAGCGTCTTTATCTCAGCGTTTACCCGCCACCGGAAAATTTTTATCGAGTGGAGGCTAAACCGGCCCCGGTCGGTCAGGTTGTCCGGCCCGGCAGCACTTCGATGTGGGCGGGCTTGCGTTTCGTCAACGGTTACAGTCCAATCCGTCCCGCCGGGGTGGCGCGCGAATTTGCCAGCGCCATTCATGGCGAAGTCGATCCCGACCTGGCAAAATGGCTTTTGCAGCGCGAGGCCGGTGAAAATGGACTGCTCGAGCGCATTGGCATTGATGGAATCATTGTCGCCCGAGAACTCGATTTCATTCCGCAACCGGCAGCCGAATGGGAATTGGCAACCGAGAACGACGAGGGTCGCGTTTTTCAACGCCATGGCGAGGCGATGCCAATAGTTCGTTCCGTGAATTTTCTTGGAAAAAACTCGATCGCAAAAATCATAGACATCGTCCGAGGGCGAAATTGGGTGAGCGCATCAGTTGCGGCTCCCGATGGGGATCGGCCAGCCCTGATCGCATTCTCCCGTCCTTTTTTTCCAGGCTATCGGGCACGAATTGGTGGGCGCAATCTTGCCGTCTTTTCTGAGCGCAATTTGATTCCGCTGGTAGAAATCCCGCCGGGAATGCATGGTCGCCTGATCCTTTATTACCGGCCTGATTGGTTGATTTACGGGGGGGCGCTTGCAATCACCTCAGCCGCCGTTTGGCTCATCTCCGCTTTCTTTGCACTGCGACGGCCAATTCAGCCCGTATAACCAGCGGCTTTTCTACAAGATAAGAGTTAACAATTTGATGTTGCAGGTGCGACAGTGAACTGTTAACTCGGCAGGATTTAGAAAATGGCGGAGCGGTCCTGCGCGATCGACGATGCTCCCTTTACTTTGTAATGTCGAGCGAAGTCGAGACATCTCTAGTTATTGTCCGAAAGTACCAAAGAGGAGCGGTTTCCAACCGCCGTTTGGTTAAAGCCGGCGGCTTGGAAGACGCCGCTCCTTTGTAAATACAAATAGCTAGAGATTCCTCGACTTCGCTCGGAATGACAAAAAGGGGCCGCTTACCATGGGATTGCTACTGCGAGAACGCTACGAACCCTTCCGGCGACGAGGGCGTCGCTGCTACGGGTCACGAGATCGGGATCCATTCGTTGCGGGCGCGGGAATCGGCAACTGCTTGCACAACTCGCATGTAACGCAACCCATCTTCAAAAGTCGGATACGGTCGCTCATGACCGCCCCCTTTCACGGCATCGAGGAAATCATTCTCGACCGCCCATTCCTTGGCGAGTTCCTTCGGCACATCCACTTCTTGCAAGGCGCGGTCGCCCACCCGACCGGTCTTGATCACGTCAGCCGTGAAATCGTAGATTAACGTTCCGGCCGAACCGTAAACTTCCAGCCGGTCGCCGGTAGCGTGAGCATGGATACCGCTGAACTCGAGCACGCCTTCGGCGCCATGGGCGAAGTGGCAAAGCACGGAGAGCGCGTCGGGGATAATGACGTTGTAACCCTGGCGGTCGGGATACAAAATTTTCCCGCGCGCGAACAATCCATCGATATTGCCGAACCAACGCTGCAGCACTTCGACATAAATCCCGAGCGTCATCACATTGAGCCCGCTGATTTCGATACGCTGCCGCCAGTGGGCCGGCGCGTTCGGGTTCAAATAATTCCCATGAAAACTTTGCAGCCGAATAGTGTGCAGTTGTCCTAGAAAATTTTCTCCAAGCAATTTCTTAACGACAAGATCGCCGCGCAAACCGTAGGGCGGCGGGCAGAGCATGGTCACCTGTTTCGGAAAGCGGCGCGAGGCCGCCAGCATTTCTTCTGCTTCCGCGCGATCGTTCGCCATGCGCGCCTGGCAAAAAACGTGTTTGCCCGCTTCGAGTGCAGAAACGGTGACGGCGGAATGCATGTAGGGCGGCGTCCCAATCCAGATGATATCGATGTCAGGCAAAGCCACGAGGTCGGGCCAGTTAGCGATGGGCACAGCGGTTGGAACATTTTCCTGGCAAAACTTTTCCGCGCTTTCGTAAGTGGAGTTTGAAATCGCGACGATTTCCAGATCGGACCGACGTTTGAAAGCGGGCAGATGCCGTTGTTTTACGATCCCGCCCGCGCCGATGATTCCAATCCGTAATTTGCGATTGCCGTTTCGACTCATTGTATGTGCTTGGTAGAAGAATCTTTGACCACAGTGGAGGCATCCTGTTCAACTCTGAAATGTTCCTGTAGCACAGGCATCTTGCCTGTGCTACGAGTGAAGAATCGCTTGACCATTGTGGGCCGAGAAAGCACTTTACGCTCCCGTTTTTTCATAACCCCGGCGATTGGATCAATCGCCCATACCCCTTGCCTCATGTCTAAAGTTTGCAGCATCACTGGATCCCGTGTCACGCGCGGCAGCATCATTCATCGCCGTGGTATGGCGAAAAAGAAAGGCGGCGTCGGTCGCCACGTCACGAAAAATGTGCGGCGCGAATTTCATCCGAACCTGCACGAGCACCGAATCTGGGTATCGGAGTTGAGAAAATTCGTGCGCATCCGGGTGACGGCGCGAGGACTCAAGACGATTAACAAGAATGGGGCGTATCAGGCGTTAAAGAAAGCCGGCATCATCGCGGGCTAGGACTGGAGCGGCGGCAGGTCAAATGCAATTGACCATTCTGAAATCGAAGATTCATCGCGCCATGGTGACGGGCGCGAGTTTGCATTACGAAGGCAGTCTCACGGTCTCGTCCGATCTGGCTGAGCTGGTTGATCTGCGCGAATACGAGAAGATTCTTGTAGGCAACCTCACCAATGGCGAACGCTTTGAGACCTACGTGATTTACGGTGAGCGACACAAAGGGTTGATCGAACTCAACGGCGCGACCGCGCACCTCGGGAAAATCGGCGATCGCATCACGATCATGAATTTTGGGAGTTATTCGGCCGAGGAAGCAGCCAGGCACCAGCCGCGTATTCTCGTAATCGATGAGAAGAATCGGGTTGTGCGGCAGGAAGGCATCGAGCCGTCGCTCAAGGTCGTCGGCGAGTAGTTGCTTTGTCATCCCGACCGAATGCGAGGGACCTCACAACAGGTCAGGCGCATTCGGACACTCGCGAGTGCCCCTCGGTCCGAGCCGGACTGGCTGTGTCTGCGCGGCTCGGGATGATGGGCGATAGAACTTCGGAAGATGTTCCGTCGCTCGTTTCGTCTCGGGAGCCCTCGGTCGGAACCGGACTGGCATTTGCCGCGCGGCTCGGAATGACGGAGGACGCATCATTACTGGCGGCAGCAACAACGCTTTCCTCAGCTGTCGCTACCGTGGTGGCTGGCGCCGTTTCCGTTGTAGCAGTCGGCGTCGCTGCCCCCTGTTCTGCTGCGACTTCGCCAGCTTCCTGTTTCGGTGGCTTCGCCCGCGGCAAATCGAGCGAACCGTCATTGAATTCGATGATGTGTCCCTCACGAATCATCCAATGCAAATCGGACGCGAGCGCCAGTTTCGTTTTCTCGGCTTCGGCCACCTCGGTATCCAGTCCAATTAACTTTTCTGCGAGTTCCTTGCGGTTAATTCGGGGCGAGGCTCTAAGTGTTTCCAGAATCTGACGTACCGAGTCGGAAACCGCAGTTTCATCAATCGCTTTCAACCGAATGGGCGAGACGAAAAGCATTCCTCTGCGATGCCGGAAAATTTGCAGGCCTGCACCGCGGAAACGGCCGGCCAGCTCCTGCATCATGTTGGAGGGCGAACGGACCTCCGCTGACCAGGCATTTTCGATTAGCCGCGCGATCCCGCGATCCTGTAATTTGCGACTAGTAACGCCGTCAATCTCCGCCTCGGCCGTTTCCGAAATCAGCGCCGGAAGATATTTCTCGCGAAAATGCCGTTCCGCTTCCGTTTCGGCATTAAAGGTTTGGGGCGGTTCCTCTTGCTGCGTGGTGAACGTGATCACTTTGCGCGCTTCTTCCTTCCATTGCTCGACCAACGCGAGATCGCTCACGATTTCGATTTGCCGTTGAAAATCAGTGAAGCTCAGGCGCCGGCTGAAACGTTGTTCGTAAAGACGGCGAAGCTGGGGCTGGTAACCATGATGATTAGTTGGTCCCAGCAAAGTTCCGGTTGTCCGTTCGCGCGCAACACTGTTGAAATCGCCCTTGATCGGATCGTGCAAGGTCACATTGGTGGTGTAAAACTTCTCCCGCAGCAGGCGAAAGGCGGAGTTTTCGAGAGCGAAGCGATTCGTCGAGATGGCATTCGATTCGCCCAGACGAAAGAGCGGGGTTGCGTCCTTCGTTTTTATCCGGACGTGATAGCGCTCCGGTTTTTGCAGAAAGAGACGCGCCAGCGCATAAACAGAATACGCCGCGGCGCCAGTCTTGATCTGGGCTGCGACATTTTCAAACGCGGCTGCTTGCGGAAGAAAATGGACGTCGAGCTGCGGCAATGGAGGTGGCGTCGAAGCTTGGCGTGGCGCCGGAAAAAAATCCCGGGAACGTTTCCGATCCTTGCGCTCAAGCGGCTTGCGATCGTCTCGCTCTCCTCGATCATGCCGGCGGCGAGTCTTCTCGGCGTCACGGCGGTGACGCGGTGGACGAGGGCGTCGATCCGTGCCCTCGCGCGGCCAGTGGGCCTGCTCATCTTCTCCTTCAAATCCGGCATGACGCGCCACGGACCAATCTTCCTTCACCCATGCGGGAAGGAATTTCAGGTCGATTAAATCGAGTGGCACGCCGGGCGCTGGCACCCTTCTCATCTACTGCATCAGGTCGAGAAGTAAACCGGAGCGCACACTCGTTTAAAACGATGAAGGGGTTGAAGCGGTCAGAGCAAATCGTCCAGCCTTCTGCGCATACTTCAACGATGATCCCAATCCCCGCAGCCGACACGACCGCCACTACAGATGAATCCGTTGCGGCTGGAAATTCATTGACAAGAATTTGAATTGATTTACTTGCCATCCTGTTCAGGCCGCGTTATCGCGGGCGGACGAAACAACCGAATTTTATGGCCGACAAATCAATCGAAGAGAAGGTTAAGGACATCATCGTCGAACAACTGGGCGTTAACCCGGAACAGGTAACGCCGCAGGCTTCGTTTATCGAGGATTTGGGGGCGGACTCGCTTGACATCGTGGAGTTGGTGATGGCGTTCGAGGAGGAATTTTCGGTGGAAGTGCCCGATGAAGACGCCGAGAAATTGCAGACCGTCGGCGACGTCATCAAATACATCCAGGAACGGGCGAAGCCGAAGGAGTAGCCGAATCCCTCGCCTGACTGAAAGGGTAATTCTAGCGCCAACGGCGCGATCTTTGATGGAAGCCCGGGGCAAGCCTCAGGATCGGTCGTCAACTAAATTCAATAGCGCTGAAAGCGCGCCTCACTTCGGCGCCTTTCCATCATCAATCGCTGTCTGCAATCCACCGCTCCGTCAGCCCGAACGCCGAATGCTTTCGGGGTGAGGGACCTCGCGAGTGAGTGGTGGTCGTACAAACAATCTTGTGTGATCCAAGACCTTAGGTGAGGTCCCTCCTGTGCTGGGGATGACGGAGTGGCAGGCGAGAAATTTCGTCGCCCAGCGCACAAACCTTGGCGACTCGGCAGCCCCCGCTTCCAGTCAGCTACGTTTTTGGTTGCACCGCGCAATTGGAATCACAGTGTAGAGGGTGCAGTACTTCACCGAGCCCTTATTTCGCATCGGCGGAAATTACGTCACCGCCGCCGGACTGATTGCGTTCGTTGTCTTTTTCGCAGTTGGCGTGTCCCTGGCCAAGATTTTTCAAAGCGAAAAATTCCGGCGTTTGCTGACCCGCCTCAAACTCGGAAAAAACTTCGCGTCGATCATCCCGACGATTTTCGGTCTCGCCACACTCATCTTTTTTACCATCACCGCCATTAACGCTGCCGGTGTTCCGTTGGCGTGGAATCGGCCGCTGCCCGGCATTTCGCTTACTCTCGTTCAAATTTTCCTGCTCGTTGCCCTGCTCCTCGGGGTCTTTTGGATATCGGCGCGCACGAAATCATTTCTGTTTGACCGTTTTCTCGTAAACAGCGGGCTGGATCGCTCGCTGCAATACGCCATCTCGCAAATCGTCAGCAACATCGTCCTGGTCGTTGGCGTTTTCATTGTGCTGGACAACGCGGGTATTCATCTCGGCACACTGACAGTTTTTGCCGGTGCGGTCGGCGTCGGGATTGGCTTCGGATTGCAAAACATCGCCAGCAATTTCATTAGCGGCCTGGTCATTCTGGCGGAACGCCCGATCACGATTGGCGATCGGGTAGAAGTGGCGGGGGTCGCCGGTCAGGTGCAGCAAATTCGAGCACGCAGCACCGTTATTCTGACCAACGACAACATCACCATGATCGTGCCGAATACGAAGTTTATTGATTCGCCGGTGACAAACTGGACTTATGGCGACCCGCGCGTCCGTTTTCGCATTCCCATCGGTGTCGCCTATGGCAGCGATCTGGAGACGGTACGGAATGCATTGCTGGAAGTAGCGCGGGAAAACTCGCACGTGCTAGAGGACCCGAAGCCGACGGTATTTTTGGAAACGTTCGGCGACAGCGCGATCAACCTTGAATTGGTGGTGTGGAGTAAGGAAATGAGTTATCGGCCGCGCCGGTTCCGGAGCGATTTGAATTTCGCCATCGCGCAAAAGTTGCGCGAAGCCGGCATCGAAATCGCCTATCCGCAGCGTGATGTGAATTTCCGCGGCGGCGTAGTGCGCGTGGAAATGACGCCGTCAGAAAAAACGCCGCAGCGCGCGGTTGCGGACGGCGCATAAGAGATGGCGACATTTTCTTTTAAAGACGGCACCGCTGCTGTCGTCTCGCCCGACGAGCTTCAGCAATATGAAGACTGGCCCAGCGCCTTTCACGACTGCTGCAAAGACCATCGCTTCTACGAAATCATTGAGGAAACACTGGCCAATGATTTCGAATATCAATACCTGATCCTGCGCGATCTCAACGGAAAGATGCGCGGCATCCAGCCTTTCTTTTTTGTGCAGCAAAATCTGGTAGAAGGAATTCCAGGCGGAGCACGACGGCTGGTAGATTCCATTCGGAGAAAATTTCCCCGGTTTCTCACCATGCGCGTGCTGATGGTCGGCTGCGCCGCCGGTGAAGGTCATCTCGGCGCCCTCGGCCCCGCTGATTCAATCTGGATCGCCGAAGCGCTGCATGAGTGTCTGCCTCAAGTCGCGCGCGCGGCCAAAGCGTCACTGGTCGTTTTGAAGGATTTTCCCTCGAAGTACCGCAACACTCTCGCTAGATTTTCCGACAACGGTTTTACCCGCGTTCCGAGCATGCCGATGACGCGGCTAGCACTTAACTTTCGTGACTTTGACGATTACCTCGCGCATTTGAGCTATGGCACGCGCAAGAGTTTGCGGCGGAAGTTTCGCAAAACCGAGCGCGCAGCCAAAATCGAACTCGAAATCGTTAGCGACATCACCCCGCATCTTGACGAGGTCTATCCCCTTTACCTGGCGGTGCATGAGCGTTCGCCAATGAAATTCGAAAAGTTAACTAAGGAATATCTTTCCAAGCTCAGCCAGCACATGCCGGAACGGGTGCGTTTTTTCATCTGGCGACTCGATCGCCACATCATCGCCTTCAGCATTTGCATGGTGCACGCTGGTACGATTTATGACGAATATCTCGGCCTGGACTATTCGGTCGCGCTCGATCTTCACCTTTATTTTTACACGCTGCGCGACATCCTGCGCTGGGCCATCGATAATCACCTGACCTTTTATTGTAGCAGCCCGCTCAATTACGATCCGAAGCTGCATCTCGGTTGCGATCTCGCACCGCTCGATCTTTACGTGAAGCATACCCAGCCGTTATTGAATCCAATTTTTCGACAAGTGTTCAGATTGCTGGAGCCAACGCGACACGATCCGGTGCTGCCGAAATTCTCCAACGCGGCCGAGCTTTACGAATGACGTGGCAGCTCGAGCGCACGTGTGCGAAAGGCCGCGTCGCGGAAATACAACTTTCGTGCGGTCGCGCGCTTGTCTTCGAGCATGCTCGCGATGTCCCAATGGAATTTTGGGCGCGCGGTTTTTCGGACACGCCAAAAGATTTTCAATATTACGAGTTGGTCGAACAGACGATGGGTTCGGCCTTCGAATATCGTTATCTCGCGGTGTTCGATCAGACCAACCGACCAGTCGCCTTGCAACCGCTTGTCCTAACCACCCAGGACCTGGCCGTTTCCGCTAGCGAAGCCCTCGTGCGATTCGTGGCCAAATTGCGTACACTCTGGCCGCGTTTTTGCCAAAGCCGCATGGCCCTCGCCGGCTGTCTCGTGGGTGAAGGGGAAACAGGCGCGATTGAGTCTTTGGAAGTCGCAATTCCGCTGGTGGCCGAAGCGCTGGAAAAATATGCGCGGGGCCAGGGCATCTCCTTAGTGGCGTTCAAGGATTTTTCCACAAAAATGCGGCACGCCTTTTCCTATCTAAGCCGCTCTGGTTACTCTCGTCTCGCTGGTTTTCCGCCGCTAACTCTCGAGCTCAATTTTGCGTCGTTCGATGAATACATGGCAATGCAATTGAGCAGGGCGACCCGCAAAGATTTACGCCGCAAATTCCGCGCGGCCGATGATGCCTCGCCTCCGCTTGCGCTTGAAGTCTGGACTGATGCGGAGCAGATCATTGATGAAATTTATCCGCTTTATCTCGCTGTCGCTCAGACCAGCGCGATCCGGTTCGAGGTTTTCACTCGCGAATATTTTCTTGAAGCGGGGCGATGCGCGCCGGGAAAATTCCGCTATTTCATTTGGCGACAAGGTTCCCGTGCGGTCGCCTTTAGTTTTTGCACGATCTGGAATGGAACACTCTACGATAACGATATCGGTCTGGATTATACGGTCGCCTACGAGCTAAATCTTTATTACGTCACGTTTCGCGATCTGCTGAATTGGGCGCTAAGCAACGGGCTGCGGCGCTACGCCAGCGCCCCCTTCAGTTACGACCCGAAGTTGCGTCTGCGCCTCCAACTGCAACCGGTGGATGTTTACGTGAAACATACTTCGCCCTGGCTCAATCCATTGATCAAAGTATTGGCCCTGCTTTTTGAACCGGCGCGCACTGATCCGGTGTTGCGGCGCCAGCTTCACCTTCTCCGATGATTCAAAAAACGAAGGAACTTTTGCTCAATCCATGGTTCCAGCTCGTCCTAAGCGTGCTCTTTGTCACGACCTCGGAAGTGTTCCTTAAACGCGGGGCCGTGCAAGCACCGCGCTTACCGGAAGAAGTGAACTGGACCGGTGTTTCTGGTCTGGCTTCGCTCGACGTCTGGTACGGAATTTTGTTCGTGATCGCGAGCTTCGTCAACTGGCTCTACGTCCTGCGTTTCATTCCGCTGACAATTGCCTTCCCCCTCTCCAACTTTGTTCATGTGCTCGTGCCGTTGAGCTCGTGGTTTTTTCTCAATGAATATATTTCGGCCCAGCGTTGGTGCGGGATCGCGCTCGTCCTCCTCGGCGTTTTGATCGTGGCCAAGCCGGTCGCGCGAATGGAGGAGAAATTGTGACGCTTTTTTCCGCGCTTCTCATTTTCGTTGCGCTGATCCTTTTTGTCGGTGCCCAGCTCTTTCTAAAGCACGCGATGGAAAGCGACTTTCGCAGCGCGCGGTTCACAAAATGTTTCGCCATCGGTCTCTCGACCATGACCGCTTCATTTTTTATTACCCTGGGATTGCTCCAGCATTTCGACCTCAGCTATCTCTACCCTTTTCAGGGATTGAGTGTCGTCATCATCAGTCTTCTGGCCGCGGCGATTTTGCGGGAAAAGTTAACGCCGCGTCTTTTCTTCGGCGCCGCGCTGATCAGCGCCGGCGTCGTGCTCGTCTCATTGAGTTAATGCGGGCCAGAGCGCCTCGAAAGCCCGGCGATTGATCGCGCGAATCGTATTGGGCGAGGGAAAATTAAATTTTGGATGATCGAATTCCGAAGTGAATCGCTGTTTCCGGCGCGCATAGGACGGCAGCGAGTAAGCACCGCACATGTCTCCGGCAAGGATGTGCGCATGGTGACGTAAGATCGCCAACGCCCAGCGAACGTCTTCGAAATCGAACCTCCCGTTTTCCCAGTTGGTCCAGGCAAAATCCGGCGCCAGACAATCCAGATCGATCGTTACGTAAATATTCGAGCCGGTCAGACCGGCGGCGAACTTCTCGAATTGTTCCCGCCAATTTTCGCGCAGGATCGCGCCCCGCCGTTTCCGTGCCCGCGCCGGCCGATCATCCGCCCATGGGTGGACCACCAGCGTGCCGGCGCGTTCCGCTTTGCGATTTCCGAAAAGTTGATGCGGCCACCAACACTCGAAATTTCCGCAGCCCCAAATCGCAACCTGCCGGACATGTGGCAACTCCAACGCGCGATTGATCCAGCCGCCGCAACACCAGCGCGGGGGCCGGACGTCCCAATCGGGATGATTATCAAAGGAGACGAGCGTGACCGGTTGGTGTGTCAATCGAAGCCACAATCCGGTCAAATGATGAAAGTCCCCCGAGCCGCAGAGGATAAATTTGGCGAGTTGCGGCCTGATCTCGCCATAAAATTGTTCGATCATCCGCGGCGAAGTAGAAAAACGGAGGCGCGGTCCCCACTTCGTCGCATCAATGGTTGGCAAACCGTGCGGGATCTCGCGCCAGGCGGCGTCGAGATCAAGGTGAACGGCCGAATGGGCTGGGCTATTCACGGCTTCCGCCGTGATTGAAAACGCGATTCGCTCGCGCGCGCGACGCGCAAATTTTCTGCTGCCTCAGCGAAGTCCGGCTTGAGTTCGAGCGCCTGATCGAACTGCACGATTGCCTGCGAAGTCTGACCTTGCCGCAGAAAGGTTAGTCCAAGCCCATTCACTGCGTCAACGTGACCTGGCGCTTGCTTGATCACAGTCTCAAATTCGGAACGTGCTGCACTCAAATCACCGCGGGCAAGAAGAGCTTTGGCAAGGGCGAAGCGCGCTTCGATAAAAGTGGGCTCCTTCTCTAGCGCCTTGCGCAAATCCGAGATTGCATCGTCTACTTTTCCTTGCGCCTGCAAATAAAAGCTGCGCCGATAAAGTGCCGGTGGAAAATTTGGATTGATCTCGAGCGCGGCCGCAACTTGCCTGGCAGCTTCCTCACCACGACCCAAACGTTCCAAGGTGTAAGAGTAGTAGGATCGCAAGTCGGCGTTTTTCGGATCCAGGGGCAGCGCCGCTTCGTAGTGCACAGCGGCAGCGTCAAATCTCAATTGATTTTGCCGCAGCAAAGCCAGGCTATAATGTGCGCCCACATGTTTCGGATCGAAACTTAAAGTGGTCTCAAATTCGCGGGCCGCAGCGTCGAGCTGGCCGTCACGCTGAAGGCTTTTGGCGTACTCGTAATGCTGGCGCGCGCCTATCGGTAAATCTTGCACTACCCAGGCGGTGCGCTGCAACGCCGGCACCGCGCTATGCAGCTGCCACAGCCACAACGCCCCTAGCGGGACGACGAACGCCGCCACCCATTTCGCGCCGTGCAAAAGCCAGCCGTGAAAAATTCCGTGCGGGGAAACTTCGGCCGTGCCGCCGCTCAGCCCCAGTGATTGCCGAGTCGAACTCTCCCGCACTTTCCAGATAAAACCGTCATAATAAAAATGGAGCAATGCAGAGGCGGAAACCACGCCGGTAAGCACGTGCTTGATCGTTTCGATTTGCAGACGCGAATTGAAATAGGCGAGCGAGCCGTAGGCAAAAATGAGGCCGAGATAAAGTCCAACCAGCGAGCCGCTGCGGCGGAAAACAAAGCGCATGAATCCGCCGATGTTCTGATCTTTTTCGACACGGTTGCGATTATAAATCCAGACCAAAGAAAGGTACTGCACGTCGTGAAAGACTTCGAACAACGCGATCCCGACGAGAAGATTTGAAACGCCGTTGTTGCAGTACCACCAGAAGCTGATGCTGGTGATCAATAGCGCGAGCTTGACCGGGTTCGGTCGCTTCGCCTGCGTCGACATCCAGACAAAATTCGCAACGAACAAAATCGAGACGGCGAGCGCGAAAAAAACAAAGCCACGTTGCGCCGCTTGCAAGACCCACGGCTGAATGAAGGGTCCGCCGCAGGAATAGAACAGGTCCAATGTGTCCGTCATTCGCATTGGCGACAACACAACCGCCGTCGCAAACCAGATTGCGCAAAGCCAGAAGTCGAGCCGGCGATTAAGGGCAGCGAACGAACCGGTTTTCGCGTCGTAAATGCGACAAAAACCGTAGGTCTGCATCATCCCATGCCAGACGCCCCAAAAGAAAACAACCAGAATGATTCCCTTCAGGTCCCACCAGTAAAACGCGACGCAGGTCACCAGGAGAAAGAGCGGGGCAAAAATGAAACGCCAGCGGAAACGTTCGAACAAGGCGCGGTCGCCGTATGCTCGGATCATTCCCGGGAGGTGATGTCCCATCGCGCCAAAAGCGGCGACGAAAAGATAAATGTCTTGTGCGCTCCAGCGCGATTGCGCGAGCGCGAACACCGGCAGAATGAGCAGCGGCGTGCCGACGTAAAGAATGAGGTCGCGCCAGCTATTGAGGATCCAAAGGTTCGGGCGCGACCGCGCCGCAGGAACTGCCGGAACGGTTTGTGGCCGCGAAAAAGCGGTGACGTGTTGCATGTGGAGGAGCGCGCTAATTATTCCCTAGAAGCGGCGAAAATCAACGCTGACGCGCCCTCCGCCAGCTGGAGATGCGCGCAAACGTGGTTGGCGCTGCGATGAAAAGAAGAACGATGCCATCGAACAACAGCGCAAAATCCGAGGAACGCGATTTTTTTTGTCGGGTCCGCGATAGATTTCGTCACTTCGCGCACAGGTCTGCCGAGGTGCTGGGATCGGCCTGGGCCTTTATCGGCGCTATTTTTATCATTGCCGTATGGGGTTTAACCGGACCGGCCTTCTACTTTTCCGATACCTGGCAACTGATTATTAATACTGGAACTACTATCGTCACTTTTCTCATGGTCTTCCTCATTCAAAACACGCAGAACCGCGACGCCAAGGCGATGCACCTAAAGCTCGATGAATTAATCCGCGCCATCCAAGGGGCGCGCAATCGGCTGGTTGACCTGGAAAAATTATCGGATGACGAGCTAAAAAGACTCGAGGAACAGTTCACCCGCGTGCGCAACAAGGCAGCGCAACGCGAGTCCGAAATGGATGCGGTCGAAGACGAAGATTAGGCTTCGCTCCGCGCTGGAAGCCAGCCTGACTCGACCAACGTCACCAGCTTGCCGTTTTCCTAATCATTAGCGGGCAACATGCCCGCCGGCCCCGCAGCCAAGACGGCCGTGCTACGCTTTCTTTGCTTCACCGGTGCGCAGGAAAATTCTGCCACTCGGGCAGAGTGCAAACACTTCGCAGTTTACGCAATCCGGCTTGCGCGCGAAACAGCGGCGACGTCCGTGCCAGATGAGCCAGTGACTCCAAAGCGTCCAATCGCGCCGCGGCACAATTTTCATCAAGTCGCGCTCGATTTTCTCGGCATCGCTGTTTTTCGTTAGTCTAAAGCGCTGCGACAAACGAATAACGTGCGTATCGACCACGATCCCTTCGTTTTTCTCAAAAGCATTCCCGAGCACGACGTTCGCCGTTTTCCGCCCGACGCCGGGCAGCGCACACAATTCTTCCATCGAATTAGGAACTTTCCCCGCGTGCTTCGAGACGATGGCCTGGCATGCGCCGAGAATGCTCCTGGTTTTGCTTCGAAAGAAACCGGTCGAGCGAATTTCGTTTTCGAATGTTGCCGGCCTTGCCTTGGCGAATGCCCGCGCGTCGGGATATTTCTTGAACAGCGCAGGCGTAACCATGTTCACCCGCTTATCCGTACATTGCGCGCTTAAAATGGTTGCGATCAAAAGCTGCAACGGATTTGTGAAATCGAGCTCGCAATGCGCGTCGGGATAAACTTTGCGGAAGCGCTGCGCCAAAGCGAGCGCACGTTCGCGCGTAGTAGTCATCGTTTTAATTTTCGGAGACCTCATCTGGAAATCTTGGCTGCCGGTCGCGGCCAATCGGAACATAGGCATTCCTGCGTGTGCGCCCAGCGGGTTTCCAACCCGGCTGCTTCAGCGCCCGCAACCGTTACATCAGCGGAGTAAAACTTCGCTGGGCACACAGACTGAAAAGTCTGTGTGCCGCGGCAGGGGCCAAACAATCCGCCGCTGTGTCATGGCGTTTCGACCCGTTCCCGCGGCACCGATTTGCCGCGGACGCGCGAAACCAGAATTTGGCCTCGGCGCCAAACCCGGCGTGCCCAGGCGAATTCGCTGGCCAGAATGGCGATACCAAGGGGGACGATGATAATTGCGGGGCCGGGCAGAACGATCATCACAACGCCGATCAAGACCACGCTGAAGCCAATGGTGCCGATGAGAAATCTGCGCAAGCGCGGCCGCGATTCGAGCCCGAAACGCGCGATACACTTCTGAAGCCAACGATTCACAACGGAGCCTCCACCAGTTACACTTTCGCGCAACGCCAACTAGCTGCTATCGGGCGATGAATGGCGTCAACTTCTGTTCGAGATGCGGCGGCACGTGTGCCGTAATCACGGCCTGATCACCGTCGTACTGCAAGTCGAGGACGTGACCAACGCGATGAATTTCCGCGATCAAATTCGATTCGCTTAACGGCACGCGGAAGTGCGAGCGGAGTCGCCAGGCACTGAGAGCCGCTTGCAAGGCATCGACAAACTGATCGATCCCGTGCCCGGCCTTGGCGGAAATAGCGACACTTCCGGGAAATCGCCGGCAGTAGATCGAGGCCAGGTCCGGATTTTCCAGGAGGTCGATTTTGTTGAAAGCAATCAGCGTCTGTTTGCCGAAAGCATCGAGTTCTTTGATGACACTGTCGACCGCTGCCATTTGCTCATCCACTCGCGGGTGACTCAGGTCGACCACGTGAATGAGCAGATCGGCTTCGCTCACTTCTTCGAGCGTGGCTTTGAAGGATTCGATCAGGGTGTGCGGCAGTTTGCGCAAAAATCCCACCGTGTCGGTGAGCAGAACACGCTGTTTGTTCGGCAGAGTGAAACTGCGCGTGGTCGGATCAAGAGTGGCGAAAAGTTTATCGACTGCGAGGACGTCCGCTCCGGTCATCAGGTTCAACAACGTGGATTTTCCAGCATTGGTATAACCGACAACAGCCGCAACGGGCCATTGATGCCGCTTGCGGCCCTGTCGCTGCGTGCTGCGGACTCTACGGACGCCTTCCAACTCGCGTTCGAGTCGCGCGATCCGTTCCTGCACCCGGCGGCGATCGACCTCCAACTGCGTTTCGCCCGGCCCTCGCGTCCCAATCCCGCCGGTCTGTCGCGAAAGGTGGTGCCACATTCTCGTTAGTCGCGGCAAAAGATACTGCAATTGCGCTAGTTCGATTTGCAACCGGCCCTCGCGACTCCGCGCGCGTTGCGCGAAAATATCGAGAATGAGCTGGGTACGATCGAGGACCTTGCGCGACAACAGATTTTCCAGATTACGCCCCTGCGCCGGGGAAAGTTCGTCGTTAAAAATTACCGACGTCACTCCCTGGCTTTGCACTGACTCTTTGATCGCCTCCGCTTTTCCTTTGCCGATGTAGAATGGCGCGGTCGGCTTGGGCAGTTTCTGGGTCACGGTATCGACCACTTCCGCGCCGGCCGAGCTGGCCAGCTCGCGCAATTCCTCCATCGAGTCGCGCAGATCCCATTTGGAAACGCCATCCTGCTCGAGCCCAATCAGCAGCGCGCGCTCTGCTCGCTTCTTCGGTTTGGTCTCGATCATTCCTGGGCGCGACGAAACATTTGCGTGATCGCGCGGACTGCTTCCCGATGTGAAAACGGTGTCAAATTCAACTGTGAAAAAGTAGTTTGATGGCGAAACCAGGTCAACTGCCGCTTGGCGTAGCGGCGGGTCGCTTGTTGGATCTTCGCGATACATTCTTCACGTGAAATCTGACCCGCAATCAAAGCACGAATTTCTTTTAATCCCAGAGCGCTGGCTGCAGTCTGCCCGATATCTTGTAGCGCGCGAACTTCTTCTTCGACGCCATCGCGAAACATCGCGTTCACCCTCTCATTAATTCGTTGGTAAAGATCGTCGCGGTGGCGCAGAAGGAGCACGCCGTTAGTAGCTGTAGCTGCGGGCGCTGACTGCGGCTCGCGGACAGCGTCCGTGGCTACAACACGGCTCGGGATGACGGAGGCAGCGATCTCGATCGCACGAATAACGCGTCGCGGATTCTTCAGATCCGTGCGGGCCGCAAGTTCTGGACTGAGTTTCTGAAGCCGCTCGGCTAATTCTTTTTGTGGTAAACGGTTCAATTCCTCGCGCAGCTTCGGATCGGGCGGTGGAACTTGATCGAACCCGTGCGTGATCGCCTTCAGATAAAGTCCGCTCCCTCCAACAACGATCGCGTTTTTCTTGCGTGAATGAACATCGGACAGGGCAGCGCGCGCCAGCTCGCGAAAGCTTGCCGCCGACATTGTCTCGAATAACGAGATTTGACTGAGCAGATGATGGCGCACCCGTCGTTGTGCTTCCGCGTCGGGTTTGGCGGTCAAAACATCCAAGCCGCGATAAACTTGAAATGCGTCGGCATTGACAATCTCGGCGTCGAATTGTTCTGCCAGTTCAATTGCCAGCGCCGTTTTTCCGACGGCGGTCGGACCCACCAGGAAGAAGGGCATTCAGAATTGTAGGGCAACCGCATCGGTTGCCAATCTACCATGCAGAGGCGAAGCGTCTGCCCTACAGAATAAACCGGACGCGGAAAGCATGGTAAGGGCGCGGGGCATCTTGATTGAATCCCGGCATCACCGATGCCGGCTACGACGTGGGTCGCGCAGATTTTGGTAGCCGGGATCGGTGATCCCGGCCCCACGCGGCGCTCGGATAATGCGCCAAGGAAAAGCGGGAGTCACGCTTCCCGCGACTCCCGCTTTCAAGTCCGATTCCGTCGATTAGTTGCGTGCGTGTTCGTTCGATTTCGCGCCGCTCACTACCAGCTTGCGGCCAAGGAATTCCTTGTCATGCAACTCGGTCACCGCTCGCTTCGCTTCGTCCACGGTTTGCATTTGGACGAAAGCGAAACCCTTCGAGCGCTGATTATGCTTGTAGCTCACCACTTCGGCGCTTTGCACGTGGCCAACACCGTTGAAGAGGTCAAACAAGTCGCTCTCCGTCGCATCGAATGACAGATTTCCGACGTAAAGCCGCGGCGTAGTAACTTCGACCGGTTCCGGTTTACGTGGGGTGCGCGCCTGAGGGCGCGATTGCGATCCGTTTCGTTGTGCTGTTTTGGCTGCGCTTTTGTCGGGCGCTGCGAAAAAATCCGCGATTCGTGACCAGAACCCTTTCTTCTGTGGCGCCGCTTTGGCAGCTGAATATCGACGCCCCTGGCCATCGCCTCGGCGGCGGGAACGCCCGCGCCCGCGGCGCGAACTTCTCCCGGATGTATAAGATTTCATGTTTATCCTTAATGAATTTCTGATGATTGATCAGGCGGAGCGCATCGGTAGATGCACGGCCGGCAGCGCGCGAACTTCGCGAGGTCCATTCATGTGGACGAGCAATCGCCGCCGGAAACTCCGCCTCATATTGCCGGCGCGACCCTAATTGACATCGCGCTACAGTCAGCCAACGAAACAGGGGACATGCGAGCGTTCGCATCATAAATTCCAAAATCTGAGTCGTCGGATGCGGAAGATCAAAGCCTGCCGGCACCGTTAACGATCCCATTATCGACGGGCTGACGGCGATTGCAAGCGCCGCTTACTTATTACGCGGTCCGAGCAATTTGTCGCGCACCGAGTAATAACGGGACTTGAAATACTGCTTTGGTCGTTCCTCCCGGATCGGGCGTGCCCAATGGTGCAAGAAACTTCGGTGCGACATCCGCGGCGCGTAGCCAAAGTGCGGCATCAACTCGCGACAATGCCATTCCACCCAGCCAATTTCGTCCACCGACAACTCGCTTTGCCAACTGGCCGCCCGTTCCCCGCTCACCTCGCTGAACTCGCGCTCGGTTGCAGAATTTCCCGGCCAAAATTTTCCCGCTTTTGTCGGAGTCAACACTACACTGCGATCAAAGCTGATTTCGAGAAAGTCGCAGACGCGTTGCATCGGCGGGGCTGGATCCGCGACCAAATCCTCATAGCGGGTGACCATTCCGGAAATTTCTTTTCGTTCCGCGCATAAAGCCAACTGCGCCGCCTGCAACCAGTGCGAAACGCAGTAGTAAACCGAAAACTCGCGGGTTTTTCGCGTTTTTTCTAAGGCAATTTGCGCCGCCAGAATCGCGCGCGGATCGCGCATCGTGATCAGAAGTTTCGCGTGCGGAAACCGCTCGAGAATCTGTGGAATGAAACGCCGATTCGCCGGCGTTTTTTCTACCCATCGCACAATCGAATCGAGCGGGATGCCGAGCATCTCCGCGTACGTTTCCATCATCAGCACGAGTAAATCTTTGTCGGTGTTCTTTGGATCGAACGCCACCGTTTCAAATCGTTCGCGGAAGTCCGCGGCCGGAAAATGGCCGTAATCCATTTTTTCCCACTCCGGTGGTCCGCCGAAAAGGACGCGGGAAAGCGCCTCCTTGGTCAGATAATCAAACTGTGCTCGGCGTCCATATTTGCCGTACTTATTAAGGGCGGTCGGAAAATAGGCGGTCTCTTCCGGCAAAACAAGCAGCTGTGGATGGCCATCGAGCAGTGCGATGAGCAGGGTCGTTCCGGTTTTGGCCTGGCCAGCGGCAAAACAGGCGCGCTGCTCAAATGGCAGAATCATTGTTGCTGAGCGCGAAACCATTCAACGAACTTTGGCAAACCATCACGCAGCTTTGTCGTCGGATTATAACTGAGAAGCCGACGCGCTTTGGAAATATCGGCGCAGGTTAGCGGCACGTCACCCGCTTGTTCGGGCAATCGATTGATCTTTGCCTTTCTGCCGACGGCCGCTTCGATCGCTTTGATCAAATCTTTCAATTGTACGGTCTCATTTTCGCCGAGATTGAAAATGTCCCACATCGCGCCGTCGTATTTTAGCGCTGCGATTACGCCCTGAATAATATCGTCGATATAGGTGTAATCGCGCCGTGTCGTGCCATCGCCGAACTGATCGATCGGCTGGCCCGCCAGAATTTTGCGGGTGAATTGATGAATCGCCAGATCGGGTCGTTGCCGCGGCCCGTAAACGGTGAAAAAACGCAACGCGATCATGGGCATTTGATAGAGGTGCGAAAAAGTGGAGCAAAGGAACTCGCCGGCGATTTTTGTCGCCGCATAGGGACTGATGGTTTGGGTAAGATGAAAATCTTCTGAAAACGGGACCGTTTTGCAGATTCCATAGACGGACGAGCTCGACGCAAAAATGAAGCGCTCGATCCCAGTGATCCGCGCCGCATCGAGCAAATGCAGGGTGCCGGTTACATTGGCGTCATAATAGAGTTGCGGCTGAGCGATGGATGGGCGAACACCAGCCCGCGCCGCCAGATGCGCGATGGTATCGAATTTCTCGCGATGAAAGAGATCGCGCACGGCGTTGTTGTCCCGCAAGTCGATCTGAAAAACCGGTGCGTGATTTTTGACGGCAGCTATGTTGGCGCGCTTGATTTGCGGATTGTAAAAATCGTTGAAGTCATCAAGAATCGCCACGCCGTTACCGAGGGTGAGTAATTTTTCGACAAGATGCGACCCGATGAATCCGGCGCCACCAGTGACGAGAATGCGCATGGTGCAAAAATAGATTTGCGAATGCCGATTGCCAATTTCCGATTACTCTCGTGCTCTTGCTCGGAATCGTGCTCTTGCTCGGAATCGTGCTCTTGCTCGAAAGATGAAGCGCGCTGCGTTCTACTTCGGCCTATTCACCGTCGCATTGCTCGGAATGCTAGCCTGGCGGCTCGCGCCCGAATTAACGCGACCAACTCATCTCGATCCGGCGTTTCAAATTCCTTCGCCGTTCGAACTGGCGTCACTTCCACTCGCGACTCGCTTCGATTTTCCACTCGGCAGCGAGCACGGCGCGCTGGCGTATAACGCACAACGTTTCACTGAAAATCATCATCTGGGTGACGATCTCAACGGAATCGGCGGGGAAAATTCCGACCTCGGCGATCCGATTTACGCAGTGGCTGATGGCCGCGTTTTACTGGCGCGCGATGGTGGAACGGGCTGGGGCAACGTCATCATCGTGTTGCACGCAATCGAGAAGAATGGCGCGCGCCGCTACGTGCAATCGTATTATGGCCATTGCGACGAGATACTGGTCGATGCAGGGAATGACGTGCGGCGCGGCCAGCAAATCGCAACCGTTGGCACGGCTAATGGTCAATATTTCTCGCATCTCCATTTTGAAATGCGCGAATTCGTCACGCCATTTATTGGCCCCGGTTACCGCGAAAAGACAGACGGTTGGCTGAATCCGAGCGATTTCATAGCGAAACATCGCGGCGCGCCGGAAGAGGATGTGGGACGAACCGGGCAAATGCCCGCACCCCAATCCTCTCCCTGAGGGAGAGGAGGACACAGATCGCGGGTCTCTTGGGAGATCGCTCGCGAAGCACCAGGTGAGGGGTCTCCGTTCATGTGACGAACAGAATCAACGCCCAACGTCCAAACTCAGAGGCTCGGATTAGTGGCCAAAAGATAAACCCAATTCAAGGCGAAGAGCGCGATGATGGAGCCGCGAATGAATTTCTTCTCGCTCGCGGTCAGTCGCACAATGCGCAGGCGCGGCCAGTGCATGACGTTAACGGCGAGCGCATAGACGTTGAAGAGCGACAACGCGCAATAAAAAAGGAAGGCGAGCGGGTTCCATTGAAATGCCGTGAGGAAATGGGCGTGAAAAAATGCGACGGCCGATCGCGTCGCACCGCAGGTCAGGCAGGGGCGGTCGGTCAGCGCATGAAACAAACAGATCGGCCACGGCAATCTCAGAGCGAGCCACGTTGCCGCCAGGGCCAGCCCGCCCGAGGAAACACTTAGCCAAAGCAATTCGTGATTGATCTCACCCGGAGCGAGTGGCCGGCGAACGATCTGCATCGGTCTCGTTAGTTAATGGTGCGGAAATCCAAACGCACCGAGTCCCACCATCATTCCGAGAACAAGTGCGCCGCCGCAACAAACAATCAGCGGAAGAGCCACCGCCAGGACCGCGCGACCCGTGTCGGTCTCGTGGGCTCGGGCCAGGCCAATGCAGCAGAGAACGATCTTCCAAATTCCGCCGATAAGCCCGCCACAAATAGGAATGACAAGAAGTGGATTAGCCGAGCCGCCGGCGAAGCAGACTACGCGGAAGGTTGTCTCAAAGGGTTGCTTTGCTCCCCCAACAATCATGAGGCAAAGATGCAAAATTGCGGAACTGATAAACGCGCTGATGGCCACGACCAAGGGCACAAAAATAATAAAGAACAGTGGCCGGATCCCGCCACCCATCATGTGCATTATCGGGTTTTCGTGACTGCCAAGCAATTGGGCCGAGCTCAGCAAAAAGCTGTAAAGAAAATAAATCACCCCGCCCACGCTGCCGCCGATGATGGCATAAATGAGCGGCTCGCTCACGCCGCCTTCGCGCTTCATCACAGTGAACGCTTCCGCCGGTCTGGTCAAAACCATTATCAAGGTATCGAAAAAGGCGCGCAAAATTCCGCGTTGCTGCCGATCATCCCACGGCAGGCCGGAGCGCGGCGCGATTGTCGCCGTGGGAGTAATAGCGCCGCCACCGGTGAATTGCGGTTCTGGGCTGGGAGCGGCACCGGGCCCGGTTTCTTGCGCGAATTCGGAAATTTGCGCAAGCGGTTGCCAGGTTGCCATCCCTTCGCGCCAGCCGAGATCGGTGCCGGTGAATTTTCCGCTGCGCAATCCTTCGCGCACTTCATCTTCCGAAAATGTTCCCAGACTGGTGCCGCTGCGGTTGATATGAAAAGTAGCCATACCGTCGGGTTTTACGTTGTCGCGGCGATTGTATCAAGAGCGGAAGTCAGCGTGGCTTCGCCGCGCGTTAAAATGTTAAAAGAGTTACAAAGGTTCACCGTTTTAACCTTGTCACATTTTTAACCTTTTAACTTTGTCTCTCCACATCCAGCGCCCGCCAACAGTACCAAGCCAACGCGGAACGATACGGCTGAAATTTGCGCCCATGCTTGTCCATCTGTTTCGGCGTCGGCAGTTTTCGTTTGCCGAAAATTTTCGCGAAACCTTTGCGCACTCCGTAGTCGTGCACTGGCCAGACATCCGGACGCCCAAGGTCGAAAAGCAAAAGCATTTCCACGGTCCAGCGCCCAATCCCGCGCACCTGAATCAAATGCTCGACGATTTCATCATCGGTCATTTTCGCCATCGCACGGCCGGTTGGCACGGTGCCTTCGATAGTTTTGGCGGCGAGGTCTTTTAAAGCCGCAACTTTACTGCGCGACAAACCAGCGGCGCGAAATTTTTCATCCGGCGTTTCCAGCACAAGTTTGGGATCGAGAAATTTTCGTTTTGGAAAAATGCCGCGGATCCGTTTCCAAATTGTCGCAGCCGCTTTCCCACTCAGTTGCTGGTAGGCAATCGATTCGGCTAATGCGTCGAACGGACGCACGTTCAAGTTTGGCGAAATTTCGTAGCGACGAGAACGCGCAATTAACGCCGCTAATCGCTTGTCGCTTGCGGAAAGATGACGGTGCGCGTCGTCGTGATCCATTCAATATATTAAATGACGAAGCACGAATGACGAATTAATCACGAATATTAAAAATGCCGACGATGTAAGCATTCGTCATTTAGAATTTCGTCATTCCTTTGTGCTTTAATGCCAATCCGGCTCCGATCATTCGTCATTCCCTCCGGTCATTTCTCTTGCCGGCCAACGTGTTTTCACTTTCGTCCTCAGTATGGCGAATACTCAACTCACCTGGTACGGACATTCCGCATTCAAAATCGTCACGCCTGCCAGCAACGTTCTCCTAATCGATCCCTGGCTCACCAATCCTACCTTCGACAAGGGCGAAGAAGAACTGGCCGCCCTCGAACGCGTCGATTTGATTTGTCTCACGCACGGCCATGGCGATCATGTCGGCAACGCGGTCGAAATCGGAAAGCGAACCGGCGCCAAGCTCGTTTCCACTTACGATCTGGCCGAGGCGATGAAACTTGCCCTCGGCTTTCCGGCGGAACAGGCCGACAACGACACGACCGGCGCTTTCGGTGGGCAACTCAGTCTACTCAATGGT
>Ga0209376_1000732_pt1 | contig 35243 bp, 26 predicted proteins | sample GraSoiAngelo_134_FD_185891 | JGI IMG/M metagenome (GOLD analysis project Ga0209376, IMG submission 185891) | Grasslands soil microbial communities from the Angelo Coastal Reserve, California, USA - 14_0929_05_30cm (SPAdes) (version 2) | ecosystem: Environmental > Terrestrial > Soil > Grasslands ...
ACCGCGAAGGGCTGGCAGAAATTGTGCTGCGGGACGGGAACATCCGGGTAGTGGGCACCGCCGGAGGCTACGACGAGGTCTTGGCTTCCCTGGTCACGCCGACCGACATAGTCCTGCTCGACATGGCCACCCCCAACAGCGTCGCGATCGCGCAGGCTATTCGGGACGAGGCCCCTGGCATCAGGGTTGTGGCCGTGACACTGGCCGAGAGCGACTACGAGCTCGTCGCATGTGCCGAAGCGGGCGTCGCTGGGTACGTCACGCGGAACGACTCTTCAGCTGAACTTCTCGCGGTCCTGGCAAGCGTCGCTCGGGGTGAAGTTGCCTGTCCCCCCCGGATCGCGGCGATGTTGCTGCGGCGGGTTGCGGGGCTCGCTGGCCGGCCGGACTCGAGCCTCAGGCAGACCCATCTCAGTCACAGGGAGCGCGAGATTGTACGGCTCATTGACCGTGGGCTCAGGAATAAGGAAATCGCTCGGGAACTCGGCGTAGAGGTCGCCACAGTCAAGAACCACGTTCACAACATATTGAACAAGCTGCGGGTACATCGACGCCGCGACGCCGCAGCGCTCTTCCGAAGCGGAGTGACGCGACCATCGCCCGCGTAGTACCAGCCCATCTAGACCGCTCACAATCAAGGCAAGGGCCTGGCCTGGACCTAGTCACCGTCCCGATTCCGGACTAGTCCCCTGCCTCCACGCTGCCTGAATCGCAATGAGATGCCAAGATCCATTCCGCCCATCGCCTCCCGCTTGAACCTTTGTGCACGCACGCGACCGACACGGGGGGTTCCGAGTTCCCGCTGACGACGCGACTTATCATCCCGGGGTGACCCATGAAACACGTTACGCTGCTCGTCTTTGCGGCTGTGGCGCTGGCCGCATGTGACACGAGTCCGACAGCACCGGCTGCCAATCGTGAGCGTCCCAGTCTCTCGGCAGTTACCTCCCAGACCAACACGGTGATACCGATCGACCTCTTCGTATTCGTCCCTTGCGCTAACGGAGGAGCGGGCGAGGTCATCGGAGTCAGCGGTCCGCTGCACTTCCTCTTCCAGGTCACGATTAGCAATACGGGAAACGTGCTGGTTGACGCTCACTTCCAGCCGCAAGGTGTCAGCGGCACGGGTTTCATGACCGGGGATAAGTATCAGGCGACGGGCATTACGCGGTCCACGGACACCTTCAGCACACCGTTCCCCATTACGTCCACGTTCGTGAACAACTTCTACATGATCGGCCAGGGACCCGACAACAACTTTAAGGTGCATGAGACTTTGCACTACACGATCAACGCGAACGGTGAGCTGACGGCATTCGCCGATAACTTCAGCGTGACGTGTCAGTAATCGCAGCTTGCCGCAGTGACGTCGAAAGAGCCGCGGCGTCAAGGGAGCGTGCCTTTGATGCCGCGATGGGTTGATATCCCCTCCCCGAGCACAACCTCACCGAAGAAGCGATGCTCCCCTTCACGCTCAGCGCCTTCGCAACCTAGCCGCTACGCATCTAGCAGGTAGGGGTGGCTGACGGGAATCGAACCCGCAACCTCTGGAGCCACAGTCCAGCGCTCTAACCGATTGAGCTACAGCCACCATGTGTTGCTACAACAACCTACAGCGTCGCTCCAGAGGACTTAACTTAGCGGCGCTCGGTTCGACGCGGTACTCCACCACCTGCGCCGTGGCCACCTCGACGGCTGGGCGTGATGGATCAAGATCGACCTCTCGATGCGACGTAAGTCTACGGCCACAGTCCTCCTGACGGGCGCAAGTGGCCAGATCGGGTCGCAGCTCTGTTCACTGCTGCGCGCAGGCGGGCATGAGGTCCTGGCGGTGGACGTCCATCCTAATGCCCAAGAGAAGATTGAACTGTGCGACATTAGAAGGACCGATCACGTCGGACGGCTGTTCGAGTCTGCGGCCATTCGAACTGTCATCCACCTCGCGGCGGTCCTTCCTACCGCCTTCCGTGCAGATCCCCTTGCCGCCGCCGAGGTGAACCTGACCGGCACGTTGCTCTTACTCCGCGCGGCCGTAACGCATGGAGTGGCACGCTTCGTCTTCGGGAGCTCGATGAGTGTGTACGGGTCATCGCACTCGGCTCGGGCGCTCAGCGAACGCGATCTCACCGCACCCGACGAACCCTACGGCGCTGCCAAGCGTGCCGTGGAGCTGGTGGGTGAGAGCCTCGCGTCCGCCACCGGTTTCGGCTTCGCAGCGCTGCGGATTGCGCGCGTCGTAGGCCCCGGTGCGCGGAGTACGGCGTCGGGTTGGCGTTCCCAGATCTTTGAGAACTCGGTGTCGACTGGCGGGCATCCTATTGCGATCCCCTTCGCTCCATCCGCCCAGCTATCGTTGACTCACGTCGATGAAGTGGCCCGCATGTTGCTACTTCTAGCGGAAGCAGCTGACCTTCCTCGACGCATCTACAACAGCCCGGCCGAGCTGTGGGAAACACAACGCCTCGCGGAACTGGTCCAAAGGGTGCGAAACATTGCTGTTCGCATGGGTGAAGAAGATGGGGGACCGACTTGCGATGGGACCCTCTTCACCCAGGACTTCGGCTTTCGGCTCAGAGGGCTCGCCGACTATCTCTCGGGCAGCCGCTAGGCAGCGCCAGCCCCTACCGGATGATCTGCACGACACCCGCTTCGTTCGCGACGACCGCCGTCGTGCCGTCGGGCGTCATCGCCAGATGACGCGGGCTCCCCAGGACCGGGATCGTCTCGATCACGGCGCGGGACGCGCCATCGACCACCGCGATCCCGCCCACCGCAGTCTCAGTCACCCACAGTTGCTCTCCATCCTGGGTGAGCGCGAGGCCGAAGGCGGCAGGGACAGGAATCGAATCCGTTCGGGTCCAGTGCTTCAGGTTCCACACCTGCACCCAACCAGCCTCGTTGGCCAGGTAGAGAGTGCTGTCTCCGCGGCCCACGACGAGGTCTTGGGGTAGGCCCCCAGGCCTGAACGACCGCACCACGGTGTCGGCCGCGGTGTTGATCTCGGTCACGGTGCCTCCCACGCTGCTGACGTACAGCCGCGACCGATCCGAGGTGAGAGCCACTCCGTTCAACGCAACCGAGCCGAGCTGGATCGTCGTATCGACGGTGCCCGATGTCGAGTTGAGAACCGTCAGGCCGCCGTTGTCGAGGGTCACGTAGAGCTTGGTCTCGTCCGGGCCGAGCAGAACGCGAACCGCCCCACCGGCGACCGGAAAGGTGGTGACCTGCGTTTGCGTCAGCGTGTTGATCACACCGACCGTGTGATCGTAGAGGTTGGTGACGTACGCCGAGGACCCGGCGGCGTTGAACGCAACATCGTAGGGACCGTTCCCGACCTTGAAGCTAGCGGTCACCCGATGCGACTCGAGATCCACGAGGGCAATCGAATCCGTGGCCACTCGCGTCACGTATACCAGCCCCCGTTGCGAGATGGCGACGTTCCACGGCCCGCCTCCCAGAGCGAACGGCGTGAGCGCGAGGCCCGGGCGCGTAGGAGGACCCGTGGGGGGACCCGTGATCGCGTGACCACATGCACCCAGCACCGCCAAGATGACGAGACCGCAGATGTGCGAACGCATCACCGCTCCTGAATATCTGATCGTGCCCCTGTGCCGGATCACGCAATGGGTGGAACGACCCGCTCATCCCCTCTCCTCCGCCCGAGCAAAATCCAGACCGTCAGCCCTCGGGCCAGAAGCGCCGGACGAGCTCCGCGGTGCGCGCATCAGGCGTCACGAGCCTTCCGTCCAGCGAGGCCAGCGGCACGATCCCCCGGACCGCGTTGGTCAAGAACAGGCTCTTCCCCTCGATCGCCTGCCGCGCATAGCGCCCCTGCTCCCCTTCCCCGCTGAGCTCGAGCACCCGCGCCCGACCGATCCCCGGCAGGATCCCCAGCTCGAGCGCCGGCGTCCGCAACCGGTCGCCGTCCCACCAGAACACGTTCCATACGGTCCCCTCGGCCACCCACCCGTCGGGCGTGAGCAACAACGCATCGTCCGCCTCGGCGATCTCCGCTTCTTCTGCCGCATCCACGAAACAATCGCGCTCGGTCGTCTTGTGCGGATACGGCTCGTGCGGCTCTGCCGCAGTGATCACGGCGGGCGGGTCGAGCGCCGGCAGCTCCCGCACCGTCACCGTGGCGCGGCCGTCGCACACCTCGACCCGCAGCACCGCTTCGTCGGCGCCGGCGAACGGGCGCACCAGCGCCGCGACGTCACGCGTGGGTCGCGGCAGGCCGAGTTCCCGCAGCGAGCGCTCGAGACGTGCCAGGTGGCGCTCGAGGAACGGGATGCGCCCCTCGCGCACCCGCATCGTCTCGATGAGACCGTAGCCCGCCGTCTCCACGCCGCAAACATACTGAACCTCGCGCTCGGTCGGAAAAGTTGCCTATTGTCATCCTATTTCACATTTTGCTACCGCCCGAAACCCTCGACCGGCATGTAGTGAGAGGAGCGATCGTGATGCGGCCACCTACGGTTTCGCGTGACGTTCTTGTGCAACGCCTCTGCGTGACGACCCTCGGCTTGACGACTCTCGTCTTAGTCGCAGCCTGCACTCGGACCACCAGGACCATCATCCTTGCTCCGACCCCGGAGGCCGAGACCGCCGGGCCGAGCACGGCTGCCACGCTCGGCGTGCCGCCCGGGCACCTCCCCAAGCCCGGAGAGTGCCGAGTCTGGATCCCGGGCGTGCCGCCGGGCCGGCAGCCGCGACCGAAATCGCGTGTCTGCGCCGGCATCGAGGCCGTGGCGCCCGCCGGCAGCTGGATCATTTACCGGCCCACGGCCGACCGGAGGCTCGTGCACGTGCGCGAGGTGGACCGGGCGCGGGCCGGGGTGGTCGTGCGCATCCGCGTCTTCGAGGCGGAGAGCGGGAAGTTTGTGCGGGACGAGAACCCGTGAACGACGGTTCTGCGAGACGCCTTCGCGCGACGTCGTTCTGCTTGACGTTTTTCGTCGTTGCCGCCTGCTCGCATGCACCGCCCGCCGATTTCGCGCCGGATCCCGGCCTGGTCGCGCAGATCCGCGACATCCGCATCGTGACCGCCCAGGACCGGGCCTGTCCCGGCGGCTGGATACAGGCGAGCTACGAAGCGGTCCTCGCCGACGGCTCGCGCGTGCCGTTCGCACGCAGCTACGACAAGAAGCATCCCCCCCGACTGCACGTGGTGTTCCTCGAACGGTCGAGCCCGGACGCCGTGAGCCGCGACAACGGCGATTGGGTGACCAACGCGAACCCCCTGTGGACGGCGGCGTCGGGATTCCGGCTCACGGCCACGCTGAGCGCCAAACCGGCGGTGCAGAACACCGTCGTCATCGCACCCGAGTACAGCTGCATGGGACACGGCTTCGAGTTCAGCGGGGAGCCCGGCGGCGCGGGGCAGGCGGGCGGCAACGGGCCGGACGTGACCGTGCGGCTTGCCATCCTGCGGTCGCGCTTCTACGACAAGCTGATCGTTGCAGCAGTCGAAGTCGGCTACTCCCGACCGTACTACGTGTTCGCCGATGGCAATACCATCCCACCCGCCAATTGGCTCTGGGTCGAGTCGCGCGGCGGTCGGGGAGGAGCCGGCACGTCGGGGCAGAACGGCGGCGACGGCGCCGCCGGCCAGGCCGGGTGCCCGCCCCAACCCGGAGGGCCGGGTGGCAGCGGCGGCAACGGCGGCCCTGGGGGCAGCGGCGGGCGCGGCGGCCGCGTCACCATCATCGCCCCGGCCGAGAATCCTTTCCTCGCGGGATTGATAGAAGCGCGTACTCCCGGAGGCCCCGGCGGGCCGGGCGGAACGGGCGGGAATGGTGGCAAGGGTGGCAAGGGCGGCCAGGGCAGCGCCGACAAGGACAACCGCCGCTGTGCCGATGCCGCCGACGGCGCCACCGGCCAGAAGGGAGCAGCGGGGCCCAACGGCTCGGAGGGCGCGCCCGGTCCGCGGCCCCAGATCGTCACCCTCCCGACCCGCGAGCTGTTCGGCCCGAATATCGCGCCGGAGCTCGCGGCGCTGCTCGAGCGGGCGGCCGAACGGCCCCGCCGCCCGTGACCGCGGCTCGAGGCTAGCGCACCACCAGGTGCGAGTGTGGCAACAGGTTCTCGACAGTGAGCTCGAGCTCGTCGCCGGGCCGAATGCCGGTGAGCGGCGTGGAAAACGACTCCCGGCCGCCCAGCGGGCTGGCGACGAGCGTCACACTGGCCGCCTCGTTGAGCACGTCGGCCGGGATCTCGAAGTCCGCGCTGTTCTGACTCGTCACGGAGCCGAGGCGCAGGAGCAGGCCGCCACGCACCAGGTAGATGCGGACATCCGACCAATTAGCGTTGATCACGTGCAAATTGGCGGGCAGTCGGAGCGGCGCGGCGGCGCCTTCGTGTGCCCGGCCTGACTGGCAGGCGGCGCTGGCGAGGGCGGATGCCGCGCAACAGCCGATCAGCACTAGGTGCAGGAACCGCGCCGGGGGGGGCGTCATCGACCCTCAGTCCCTAACATAGCCCTCGCTCGCGCCCGACGACAGGGATTCATGCCCGGTTCGTACGACATCATCATCATCGGGGCCGGCCACAACGGCCTCGTCGCGGCGGCCTACCTCGCCCGCGCGGGCATGCGGGTCCTCGTGCTCGAGCGGCGCGAACTGGTCGGCGGCGCCTGCGTCACCGAAGCGGTGTGGCCCGGCTTCAAGGTGTCCACGGCGTCGTATGTGAGCAGCCTGTTCCGCCCCGAGATCATCCGCGACCTGGAGCTCGGCCGGCACGGCTTCGAGCTGCTGCCGCGCAGCCCTTCGTCGTTCACGCCCTTCCCCGACGGCCGGTTCCTGCTGATGGGCCCCGACAAGGACTTGACGCGGCGTCAGGTGGCGCAGTTCTCACCGCAGGACGCCGCGGCGTTGCCTCGCTACGAGGCGATGCTCGAGCGAGTGGCCGACTTCATCGAGCCGACGCTGCTCCGGACCCCGCCCAATCCCTGGTCGCTCAGGCCGCGCGACCTGCTGCAGCTCGCCGGCCTGGGGTGGCGGTTCCTCAAGCTCGGCCCGGACGGCCCGCGGGCGCTCGAGATCCTCACCGGCGCCGCGCGGCCCATCCTCGACCGCTGGTTCGAGTCCGAGCAGCTGAAGATCGCGCTGGCGACCGACGCGATCATCGGCGCGATGGCGTCACCCTCGATGCCCGGCACGGCCTACGTGCTGTTCCACCACGTCATGGGCGAGTGCAATGGCGTGCGGGGGATGTGGGGCTATGTGCGCGGCGGGATGGGCGGCCTGAGCGACGCGCTCGCCGCCGCGGCGCGTGCCGCGGGGGCGGAGATCCGGCTGCGCAGCCCGGTGGCGAAGATCCTGACGCGGGGCGGCCGCGTGACGGGCGTGGCGCTCGCCGACGGCACGCAGTTCGCGGCGCCCCGGGTCGCGTCCAATGTGGACGCGCACGTCACGTTCCTCGAGCTCGTGGATGCGGATGCGCTCCCGGGTGAGTTCGTCGACCAAGTGCGGGCGATCGACTACTCGAGCGCGTCGCTCAAGATCAATGTGGCGCTCTCCGAGCTGCCGGTCTTCAGCGCGGTCACGCACGGCGACCTCCCGGCCGACGCGCACCTCCGCGGCACGATCCACATCGCGCCGACGCTCGACTACATGGAGCAGGCGTACGACGACGCCAAGTACGGTCGCCCTTCCGCGAACCCGATCCTCGAGTGCACGATCCCGTCCGTCGTCGACTCGACGCTCGCTCCGCCCGGCCGGCACGTGATGTCGTTCTTCGTGCAGTACGCGCCCTACCAGCTCCGCAATGGCGGCTGGGACCAGGAGAAGGATCGCTTCGCCGATCGCTGCTTCGACATTCTCAACGAGTACGCGCCGAACTTCAAAGGCTCGGTGATCGATCGGCAGGTGCTCTCACCGCTCGACCTCGAGCGTCGCTTCGGACTCACCGGCGGGAACATCTTCCAGGGGGCGATGACCCTGTCCCAGCTCTTCTTCCTGCGGCCGCTCCCGGGCTACGCCGACTACCGCGCGCCGATCAAGGGTCTCTATCTGTGCGGCGCCGCCACACACCCCGGTGGCGGGGTGATGGGCGCGTGCGGGTACAACGCGGCGCGCGAAATCCTGCGGGACGGGAGACGCTGACCCGATTCGTCGCCCGTTACCCGTCAGACGCTGGTCCGCAGTGGGACGGCTCTCCGAACAGCGGCTGACGGATAACGGGCGGCGCAACGGAGCGCTTCCCCTAAACTGCACGTTCTGCACACGGCCCGCAACTGCGGGACGGCCGCTGCGCGGGCGCTCAGCGCGCGGCCGCGCCGCGGCGCAGGAAGTAGATCGGCAGGCCGGCCAGGATCAGCGCCGCCCCGGCGGCGGCGTCGCGCGGCTGCTCGCGCGCCGTGTTGATGACGAGCCAGAGGGAGAACAGAATGAAGACGATCGGCGTCACCGGATAGCCCCACGTCCTGTAGGGCCGCACCAGGGCCGCGGCCTTGTACCGCAGCCGCAGCACGGCGCCGCAGGACATCGCGTAGAAGACGAACTCCGACAAGACGACGTAGGTAAAGAGGCGGCTGTAGGTGTCCTTCCAGGACGGCTCGGTCGAGATCCAGGTGAGTGCGATCGAGATCATTCCCTGCACGACCAGGGACGGAACGGGAGTCAGGAAGCGGGGGTGAACCCCCGCCAGCCAGCGCGGCAGCACGCCGTCGCGCGCCATCGCGTAGGGGACGCGCGCCGCCGTGAGCACGATCCCGTTGTTCGAGCCCAGCGTGGCGGTCATGATCGCCACGGCGACGAGCGCGGCGCCGGCGCGGCCCATAGTCACCTGGGCGGCGTCCGAGGCGACGAGCGACGACGCCGCCATCCTGGCCGGAGACAGCACGTAGGCGAACGAGGCGGTCACGAGACAGTACAGCGCCATCCCGATCAGCGTGGACAGCACGATCGAGCGCGGCAGGGTGCGCTCCGGATCCTTCACCTCGCTCCCGACGTACGTGATCTCGATCCAGCCGTCGTACGCCCACAACGCCGCCACCATCGCCACGCCGAACGGCGCGATCAGGCTCCCGACCGGCGCGGGGGGCCAGAGCGGCGATAGATTCGCGACGCTGCCCCCGGGCAGCACGAACCCGGCGACGATCAACACCGCCAGCAAACCCATCTTGATCAGGGTAAGCACGTTCTGGGTGATCGCGCCCAGCCGCACACCCAGGCAGTTCAGGGCCGTGAGCGCCACGATCGAAACGACGGCCACCGCTTTGATGCCTGCGTCCGCAAGCGGTACGAAGAAGCCGAAGTAGGTCGCGAACCCCACCGCGATCGCCGCGATCGAAGCTGGATTGATCACGACCCCGCTGGTCCAGCCGTACAAGTATCCCCAGACCGGCCCGTATGCCTCGGTCAGATACACGTACTGCCCACCCGCCTGGGGCATCGCGGCGCCGAGTTCCGCCACGGAGAGCGCCCCGAGCAGCGACACCAGGCCGCCCACGATCCATACGAGAATCGTCGGCAGGGAGGCGTGGAGCTGGAGAGCGATGGCGCTCGGCACGATGAAGATCGCCGACGCGATGATGGTCCCCACGTTGATCATCGTGGAGTCGAGCAGACCGAGCTGGCGCTTGAGCTCGGCCATCAGGCGGGGTGCTTCAGCCAGTCGCGATAGGCGCGCTTCAAGAGGTTCTGAAAGTGATACACCCCCTCCTCGAACCGCACGGAGAAGCGACCCTTGTCGTACGCCCGCGAGGCGAGCCCGCGCTGCACCCGCTCGCAGATCTCGGCGTCCTCCCGCTGCACCGTGTCCGAGAACGTGACGTCGGACTCGATCCGCTCGCGCGCCGCGGCCGACGTGACGTCGTCGTAGTAGTAGCGGAAGATCACCTTGCAGCGATCCGGGGCGACGGGCACGACGACGTTCGACTGCAACCGCCCGGGCACGACGTTGAGCATCAGGTTCGGGAACAGGTGATAATACAGGGCCTCGCCGCCGCCCACGGTGTAGACGTTGCGCTCGACCTGCAGCGGCCCCACCTGCACGCTGTACCAGTCACTCACCTCGGTGCGATAGCTCTCGTAGTCCGAGTACAGCTTGAGGAGCTCCGGGTGCACGTAGGGGATATGGTACCCTTCGAGGTAATTGTCGACGTACACCTTCCAGTTGGCGTGCACGTCGTACGCGATGCGCCGCGCGAACGTGAGACTGCCGAGGTGAGTCGGCGCGATGCGCTCCCGGATGCCCGACAGGTGGCTCTCGAGCGGCTGCGGCCGTTCGCACAGGCTCACGAACACCAGCCCCTCCCACACGGCGAGCGGCACCGGCGTGAGCCCGTAGTCTCGCTTGTCGAACAGTTCCACTCGGTTGAAGTGAGGCACGCCGCGCAGCATGCCGTCGAGTCGGTAGGTCCAGCCGTGGTACTTGCAGATCAGCATATCTGCGTTGCCGTCCTTCAGCGCCAGCGGACCGCCCCGGTGGCGGCACACGTTGTAGAACGCCCGCAGCTCGCCGTCGCTCGCCCGCACCACGATGATCGGCTCTCCGGCGATGTCGGCCAGGACGTGGTCGCCCGGTTGGGCCAGCTGCTGCACGTCGGCGACGTACTGCCACGTCGCGGCGAACACGGCGTCGCGGTCGAGGTCGTGGAAGCGTGGGTCGGTGTACCACGCCGACGGGATGGTTTCGGCGCGCGCCAGCGGCCGGACGCGCAGGTCCGCGGCCTTCAGGCCGGTCGGCGCGCGGCGCGCGCGCCGCGGCCTCTCGGGTTTAGGCATCTACGGCACGAGCCGGTTGTATTTGCGCAAGATCTCGCGCAGCCGGTCGTGGGGGAGGGCGTAGACCTTCAGGTCGTCGGCGCCGGTCATCGTCTCCGCGGCGAGCATGGCGTTGATGATCGCTTCCTCGGTGGCCTGTACGGTCGCTTCGAAGAGCGGGGTGATCCGCTCGTTCGAGAGCATCGCCAGCTGGGCGAGTCCAGAGTCCCGCGACGCCCGCGCGTTCGCCGTCGAGAACGCGATGAAGATGTCGCCCGACGAGTTCCCGGCGAGCCCGCCCATGCGACCCACCCCGAGGGCGGCGCGTTTCGCGATCCGCTTGAGCTGGTGCGGGAGCAGCGGCGCGTCGGTGGCGACCACGATGATGATCGAGCCCACGTCCGCTGCGAGCCGGGCCTCCCGCTCCGAGCGCGGGCCGCTGCAGGGCTCGCGGCACGGTAGCAGGTCCGGGATCTCACGGCCCACCGGCACGCCGGCGATCCGCAGCGGTGCCCGGGCGCCATAGTTGCACTGCACCAAGACGCCCACCGTGTAGCCGCCGCCATCGGCCCCGAGTCGCCGGGAGGCGGTGCCGATACCCCCCTTGAATCGGTTGCAGATCATGCCAGTGCCGCCGCCCACGCTTCCCTCGGCCACTGGCCCGCCGTGCGCGCTGTCCAGCGCGGCCCAGGCGTCCGCTTTGGTCACGTGAAACCCGTTGATGTCGTTGAGTCCGCCATCCCACGTCTCCGCGACGACGGGCAGCGACCACTCGTCGTGCAGCAGGCGCCCCTGGCGCAGCGCCCATTCGATCACGGCGTCACGCACCACCCCCACGGAATGGGTGTTCGTGATCAGCACGGGACCCCACAGGAACCCGGACTCCTCGACCCATGTCGTCCCGGTCATCTCGCCGTTGCCGTTCATTGTAAACCAGCCCGCGAACACGGGGTCATCCGAGGTCTTCCCCCGCGGGAAGACGGCGGTCACACCGGTACGGACGGGGCCCTTCCCGGCGATCAGCTTGCCGCTCCCGGCGACCAGCGTGCGATGGCCGACCTCGACGCCGGCAACGTCGGTGATGGCGTCGAGCGGCCCGGGGACGCCCTCGAGCGGGATCCCCAAATCGCGGGCGCGCTCCCGCTTCTGGGCGTGTGCAGGGCCGGGGGTCGCGAGCGCAACCCATACTATCGCCGCCAGCGCGATGACAGGCACCTTCATGCACGCCCTCCCGTAGGGTGGGGGTGGGGTGCGCTAGCATACCGGCCGAGAAAACCACTCGCAAGCACGCCCGATGATTGAGCGTCTGACTTGGACACGCGCCCTAAGAGGGCGCGCTCGGCTCCTTAAGGACGAACACCGCGCCGAGCCCGGGCTCTCAGCCCGGGAATCGCCTGCGATAGATTGTTTGACTTCGATGACCGACGCCCGATTGTCGTCCTTCACGTCGCCCGCCTCCTACTGGCAGGCGAGCCGCGCGCCGCGCTACAGCCTGCTGTTTGCGCTGCCGCTGCTCACGTTCTATCAGGTCCTCGCGGTGCTGCTCTCCACCGGCCCGCGCGCGGTCCGCAACGGCGCCGACGTGATCCTCCAGGACCTGTTCGTGGCCGTGGCGGGGACGTGGGGTCCGCTCCTATTCATGATCTGCCTCATCGCGGGCGGGCTGTGGCTCGTGGCGCGTGACATGCGCGCCCACGGCTCGCGCCTGAAGAGTCGCGTGTTCGGGGCGATGTTGGGCGAGTCGGTGGCGCTGGCGCTCGTGTTCGGGATCGCGGTCGGCGGCGTCACGTCGCGCGTGATGGGGCTGTTGCAGACGCTGACGCTGCCGCCCGCTCCGGGGCTCGACTGGTGGACGCGCTTGATGCTGTCGCTCGGCGCCGGCATCTACGAGGAGTTGCTGTTTCGCGTGCTGCTCGTGACGGGGCTCGCCGTCGCGGCACGGGCGCTCGCGGGGTGGTCACCCCGCGCTGCGGGCATCGCTGCGACGGTCGTCGGCGCCGGCATCTTCTCGGCATTCCACTACCTCGGCCCCTACGGCGACCGTTTCCAGATCTATTCCTTCATGTTTCGCATGATCGCCGGGCTGTTCTTCTCGGCGCTCTATCTGCTGCGGGGGTTCGGGATCACCGCGTGGACGCACGCGCTATATGACGTCTCGCTGCTGGTCCTTACGTGAACGGGTGACGCGTGCGTCGGCCCGTGCCATGGCCCCGTGCGTCGGCCCGTGCTATGGCCCCGGGCGTCAGCCCGGGGTCCTCGGCGCCCAGCCAGCATGGGCCCCGCCCTCACGGGAGCCCCGTCATCACGGCCCCCTCTAGGGAGCCCCGCCCTCACGGGCGGGGCTATGCCGCAATCTTCGATCGTCAACGGTGACGGTGCCCGTTGGCCCGGACCATCGGCCCCATGCGTAAGGACGTGCCATGGCCCCGTGTGTCTGCCCGTGCCATGGCCCCGTGTGTCTGCCCGTGCCATGGCCCCGTGCGTCTGCCCGTGCCCTGGCCCCGTGTGTCTGCCCGTGCCATGGCCCCGTGCGTCAGCACGTGCCATGGCCCCGTGCGTCAGCACGTGCCATGGCCCCGGGCGTCAGCCCGGGGTCCTCGGCGCCCGGCCATCATGGGCCCCGCCGTCACGGGAGCCCCGCCCTCACGGGCAGCCCAGCCACCACGGGCCCCGCCGTCACGGGAGCCCGGTCATCGGCCCCGCCGTCACCGGAGCCCGTCATCACAGCCCCGCCGTCTCGGGAGCCCCGCCCTCACGGGCGGGGCTATGCCGCAATCTTACGATGTTTCCGACATGGGAATGATAGGGGACGCCCGCGCTGGCGCTATTACTGTCGGAGTCGATGGCGGCTCACAGTTTTGTTTGGATTCGAGTTCACTGCATCTGGACGACGTACCGGAGACAGCCCTGGCTCGACACGGACTGGCGGCATCAGCTCTATCGATGCCTGTCCGGCATTGCGCGCCGAAAGGGGGCTCTACTGCTGTGTGCCGGTGGCGTGCAGGACCACATCCATCTGTATCTCTCGTTACCGCCCGATCGGTCCATCGCGAGCCTAGTGAACGCACTCAAAGCGAATTCCTGTCGATGGATCCATGCGACGTTCCCGCGTCGCCGTCTATTCGCATGGCAGACGGGCTACGCCGCGTTCTCCGTGAGCAAGCGTTCTGAGCAGCGGCTCATGTCGTACATCCTGAACCAGGAGGCACATCACCGCAGGGAAGAGTTGCAGCGGGAAATGGAGCGCTTCTTGGACCGACACGGCCTCCGACCCGGGGCATCGCCGGGCGTCCTAGCCGCATCGCCCCGTGCGTAAGCCGCATCGCCCCGTGCGTAAGCCGCATCGCCCCGTGCGTAGCCGCATCGCCCCGTGCGTAAGCACGGGGTTCCCATCCAGCCCCGCCCTGACGGGCAGGACCATGCCGACGGGCGGACCATGCCGACGGGCGGGCCATGCCGACGGGCGGGGACATCGCTGAGAGGCGGGGCCGTCGCCGAGGCGCAGCATGGCCGACGGGCAGCCCTACGATCCCTGTGATCTCCCCGCCGCCATTTCACGTAGTTTAAAGCGTTGGATTTTCCCCGTCGCCGTTTTCGGCAGCTCTTGGACGAACACGATCCAGCGCGGGTACTTGTACGCGGCGAGCCGCTGCTTCACAAAGCTTTTCAGCTCGTCCTCCAGTGCCGGCGACGGCGCGTGGCCCGCGGCGAGCACGACGAACGCGAGCGGCTTTACGAGCTCGTCACGACCCGCCGCTCCCACGACTCCGGCCTCCACCACCGCGGGATGCTCGGCGAGCGCACTTTCGACCTCGGCAGGCGACACCCACATGCCGCCCGCTTTGATCATGTCGTCGCTGCGGCCGGCGTACCAGAAGCAGCCGTCGGGATCGCGCCGGTACTTGTCACCCGTCCGCACCCACTCGCCCACGAACGTCTGCTTCGAGCGCTCGTGCTGGTTCCAGTAGCCGGCGCAGGCGCTGTCGCCCTGGACGAGCAGATTGCCGACTTCGCCCTGGGGCACGTCACGCCCGTCGTCATCCACGATCCTGGCATCGTAGCCCGGCACCAGCGTGCCGCTCGAGCCGGGGCGCACGTGCCCGCGCCGGTTCGCGATGAACGTATGACACAGTTCGGTCGACCCGATCCCGTCCAGAATCTCGAGCCGGAAGCGCTCGAGCCAGCGCTCGTAGATAGGCTTGGGGAGCGGTTCGCCCGCCGAGAGGCAGAGCCGGACTGAGCGCAGGTCGTAGGTGCGCTCGGCATTCGGCACCTGCAGCATCGCAGCGAAGGCGGTCGGCACGGCGAAAAACAGCGTCGGCCGCTCGCGGCTGAGGATCTCGAACGCCTTCACCGGCTCGGGGCGCCGGGGGAAGAGCACCGTCGAGGCGCCGACGTGGAACGGAAAGTAGAGCGCGTTGCCAAGTCCGTAGGCGAAGAACAGGCGTGCCACCGAGAAGCAGCGATCGTCCGGGCCGATCTCGAGGACGTGCCGTCCGAATGCCTCGCAGCAGACGACCATGTCGTGCTGCAGATGCACGGCCGCTTTCGGCGTGCCGGTCGTGCCCGACGTGTACAGCCAGAAGGCGATGTCGTCCTTCGTCGTCGCGGCGGCGTCGAGGTCGGCGGGCTCCTCGGCCACCAGTTCGGCCAGCCCTACCTGGCCCGGCCCCGCGCGGCCGGCCACTACGAGCTGGGGCAGGAACCTGAGGCGGGGCCGAACCTCCTCGATCGCCGGCGCCAGCTCTTCCGCCACGACGGCGACCACGGCGCGGCTGTCGTTCAGGATGTACTCGTAGTCGCGCGGCTTGAGGAGGGTATTGGTGGGAATCGGCACTGCCCCGATTTTCAGGGCGCCCCAGAAGGCATACACGAATTCGGGGCAATCGGGGAGCAGCAACAGCACGCGTTGCTCCATGCGGACGCCGATCCGCCGGAGCGCGTTGCCGCAGCGGTTGGCGCCGGCAAGCACGTCGCCGTACGTGATGTCCTGGCCGTCGTACCGAATCGCGACCCGCTTGGCGCGGCCCTCCCCCACGTGGCGGTCCACGAACCACGTAGCGGCGTTGAAGTCACGGGGAATGTCCATCTCACTTCGTGAATTGTGCCACGTCCTCACCGGCGGACGCCGGCTCACTGCGGCCGCCCAGGTACTTGGCCAGGAACGCCTCCACGGCGGCGTAGTACCGCAGATTGTTCTCCGGTCTGGCGAATCCGTGCCCTTCGTCCGGAAACACGATGTACTCGACGTCCTTTCCGTTCTTCCGCATCGCCGCGACGATCTGATCGCTCTCCGCTTGCTTCACGCGCACGTCGTTCGCGCCCTGCACGATGAGCAGCGGGACCTTGATCTGGTCCGCCTCGAAGAGCGGCGAGCGGGACTTCAGAAACTCTTCCTCCGTTTCGACCTTGCCGACCCGCTTATCGAACACGGCCTTGAACGTGGCCCAGTAGGGCGGGATGCTGTGAATCAGCGTGACGATGTTCGACGGACCAAACGCTTCCGCGCCGCACACGAACGCGTCGGGGGTGAAGGCGACGCCCACCAGAGTCGCATAACCGCCGTAGCTCCCCCCGTAGATGCACACGCGCTGCGGATCGGCATAGCCCTGGGCCACGGCCCAGCTCTTGCCGTCCAGCAGGTCGGTGTGCATCTTGCCGCCCCACTCGCGGTCGCCGGCGTTCAAGTAGGCCTTTCCGTATCCAGTGGACCCGCGAAAGTTGACCTGCAGCACCGCGTAGCCGCGGTTGGCGAGCCACTGTACCTCGCGATTCCACCCCCACGTATCCCGGCCCCACGGTCCGCCGTGCACGTCCAGCACGAGCGGGAGGTTCTTGGGCTCGACTCCGGCGGGCAGTGTCAGATACCCGTAGATCGTCATGCCGTCGCGCGCCGTGAAGGAGATCGCCTGCATCTTCGCGAGGGTGTACTGCTCGAGCTTCGGGCGGTGGGTGAAGAGCAGCTCGCCGTGCTTCGTGGCCCGGTCGTAGACGTAATAGTAGATAGGCCCGTCCGGCACGTTGTACGACACGATCCACTTCGCGTCCTTGACGTCGCGGCTGTCGATCGTGAAGTCGCCGTCGTGCACGGCCTTCAGCGCGGCGAGATCGCCCGCCACGGATGAATCGACGACCTCCCACTCGAGCCGCTGTCGCAAGAACGCCACTGCCTGCAGCGTGTACCGCCGGGGATGCGTGAGCACGAAGCTCGCGTCGAACTGCGGATCCGCGGCGAGCGGCGTCTCGTGGGCGGTCGCGAGATCGATTTGCAGCAGCCGGGCCGCGTTCGCGCCCACACTCGAGATGAGCCACACCCCCCGGTTGTCAGGGGTGAATCCTGCGACACCGCCGAACGTCTCGTCGGCGCTCTCGTGGCGCAGCAGGCGCCACGCCGCGCCCGCGCGGTCGCGCACGCGGATGTCGGTGCTCCCATCCGGCTGGGACGCCTGGGCCACGCGGACCTGGAACGCGTGGTCCGCCGCCCACCCGGTGACGTCGCCGGGGTTCTCCGCTTCGAGCGTGGCCCGCCCGCTCTTGAGATTCAACCGGTAGGCGTCATGGAAGCGCCGGTCGCGATGGTTCCAGGCCACGAGGATCTGGTCGGGAAAGTCGGGGCTGACGGAGAGGATCTGGGTCTGCACGCTGTCGAACGGCGTGAGGTCGCGCGTGGTCTTGGCGGCAAGGTCCGTCTGATAGATGCGCCAGTTCTCGTCGCCCGCGTGTTCCTGCAGATGCAGAATGTGCTTCGAGTCGCCCTGCCAGAAGTAGTTGTAAATGGGCCGAGTCCGGTCGTGCGTCACCGGGTGGTCATCCCGCTTGCCGACGGTGCGCACCCAAACGTTCAGCACGCCGCTGTCCGGCGCGAGGTAGGCGAGCCGCTGGCCGTCGGGTGAGAGTTGCGGGTTGAGCTTCTCGGCGTTGCCGAAGAACACGCTGCGCGGAATGAGCGCAGGTTGCTGCGCCGGCGCCGGCAGCGCCGCGGCGACGGCGATCAGGAAGACTGGAAAGAACACGGCGGTGACCCGGACGTGAGCGGTGCGCATGGCGCGCTCCTTCCTTGCTGGGCGGCGGGAGAGACGGCAGATCGGGGGAAGATGCGCGCCGACTGGTGCGGTGGCAATGGCCCCGGCTAGCGGGCCCGTGCCTCGAGGATCGACCGCGCTTCGCCGAACCGGCGCAGCACCTCCTCTCGCTCCGCCCCGGTGTTCCACGCCGTGTCGGACCGCGCCGCCTGCTCGAGCCGCGCGATCCAGCGCGCAAAGAGGGCCGCATCCGTCGCCGATCGCACCAGCTGGTCCCCGACCTGCACGTAGATCGGGCTGGTCGAGGCGAACGGATACAGATCGAGCACCGGGAGCTCGGCACGATCGCTGTAGGCGCGCAGTACGTACCAGCCGCTGCGCGCGACCGGGATCGAGACGGTATCGCGCGCCCTGGTGCGGTCGCCGCTCAGCGGAATGGTGGCGACTACCGCGCCGTTCCCGACGATTTCGAGGTGGTCCACGGGAACGTTCGACGCGAGCCCCACGCGGGCGGCGAGCCGGTGCGGTCCGGGAGGCAGTCGGATCTCGTCGCCGATGTCCCGGCCCCCGAGCGTGAACTCGAGCAGGGGCGCGTTGCTGACGAACGTCCGACCGGCTTTGATCGCGGCGAGCCAGCGCGCGTGATCGAGCGCCGCGCCTGTCTTCACGAAGACGCGCACCAGCCCCGGCGGGCCCCGCAAGCTGGCGAAGTTCGGAAACGCATCGGTCCCCGCCCCCGCCGGCAGGCGAAAACCGCAGTTCAACAGGCGATACCAGATCTCCGACGTGATACGGTGATCGCTATACCCCATCACTTCCACGTAGTCCACCTTGCCGAGCGCGACGTCCACCGGAAGCTCGTAGGTGAGCGGCTGCGCCGTGTCGGCCGGATCGGGCGCCGTGTCGAACGGGTGCACGTATCCGACGAGCGCGCCCTGGGCGTGCGCCAGGTCGGCGACGGCCGCGTTCGTCGGGTAGAGACTCGCCGCCGCCGTGTTCGGGTAGCCTGCGTACTCCGGAAGGAGATAGTGGTCGGTGAGGCCGAGCAGCGCCGCGTGGCCCCAGTAACTCGTGTGAAACTCCTGACCGTGCACGAGCAGGAACCCCGGGCGGGAGACCGGATCGGGATCGGTGCGGAAATAGGCGAGGTCCGGGATCCGCTGCTCCTTGTTCACGATCAGGTTCTCCACCACGTGCAAGTCCTCGGCGCGTGCCTGGAACGCCAGGTGCGACGGCGTGTTGCGGTACGCCCCGCCGTAGTTCATGTGCACGTGGAGGTCCCCGCTCCACCATCCCCGGGCCGGGAGGTCGGCGAGCCGTTCGAGCACGACGCGGTGCGCCACGCGTCCATTAGCCGGCACGGTCACGTCGGCGCGCGACCACCGATATTCGGGCCCTCGCCACACGTCGACGGTCACTCGACCCGCCGGCACCGTCAGCTGGGCTGAGCCGCTCGAGTGGAAGTACGGGTATTCGAAGCCTCGCTCCGCGCGATCGAATCCCTCGTCGGCATGCCGCCAGGCATCATCGGGTGCATAGCCCCGCCCGTCAGGGCGGGTGACCGAAACGCGAGCCGGCGTGTGATGCCCGCCCCGGTCAACGATGTCGACCCGCAGCCGCCCCACTGCCTCGCGGTAGTGTCGCTCCTTCGCCTCGATCCGTTGTCTCCGCCCGCCCGGGACATCGATGACCCACAGCGACGTGTTCCCACCCTCATTCGAGATGTAGGCGATGTGCTTGCCGTCGTGGGACCAGCGCGGGGCAGTGGCGTCGAAGTCACCGTAGGTGACCGGAAAGGGATCGCCGCCTTCGCTCGTCATCAGCCACAACTGATGCCACTGGCCGCCGAGGTAGGAGCTGTAGACGATGCGCCGGCCGTCGGGGGCCCAGTCGGGACGGGCCTTCCACGTGGTTTCTTCGTAGCGGACCTCCCGCGGCACCGCGCCCGGCCGCGCCGCCATCCGCCAGAATCCGCCCGTTCCGTGGATGTGGCCCCGGTTCGAGACGAAGAGAAGCTCACTGCCGTCCGGCGACCACGTCGGCGAGAGATAGTGGTCCCACCGGCTGTAGTAATAGCGGGGGAGCCCGCTGTCCTGGTCTTCGGTCAAGCGGGTGATCGCGCCGCTCGCTGGGTCGGCGATGAAGATGTGCCAGCGCCGGTTGTACAAGGACGACACGAACGCGAGACGCCCGCCTTCGGGCGACCAGCGCGGCTCGACGTTCACCGCGCCGTTCGCCGTCAAGGCTCGCACCGTGCCGGCCGTCAGGTCGAGCAGCTCGAGCTCGATCGCATCGTTGGCGTAGCGGGCGAAGGCGACCGCCCGGCCGTCGCTCGACCAGTCGGGCTGATAGTCGTACCCGGGACCGGTCGTGAGCTGCTCGGCGACGGGGGAGCCGATGCGCTGGCGCCAGAGCGAGCCTTGCATCGAGTAGATCAGCGCCGTCCCATCCGGTGCCCAGGTCACCGCGCTGGGCCCGCTCGTCACCTGGGGGACGTACATCTCCCGCCAGTAATAGGCGTGCGGCACGTCGACTTGCTTCAGGACCGGCTCGCGTTGGGCGGCTGCGGGGGAAAGTGGGGCCGCAGCGCACAGGACGGTGATCGCTACCGTGGCGCGCTGAGCCATCGCTCGATTTGCTCGCGCAGCATCGGCAAAGGAATCGCGCCGTCCTCCAGCAGCCGATCGTGAAACGCCTTGATGTCGAACTTCGAGCCGAACGACTGCTCGGCGAGGGACCGCAGCCGGCGGATCTCCAGGCGCCCCAGCGCGTAGGACAGACCCTGCGCGGGCCACACGGGGTAGCGATCCACCGGCACCGCGGCGCGCGCCTCCGCAACGCGCGTGTGGGCCTCGAGGTACTGAATGCCGTCGTCGCGGGTCCATCCGAACGCGTTGATCCCCGTGTCCACGACGAGCAGCGCGGCGGAGAGGGTGAGATTGGCGAGCGCCCCGAGGCGCGTTGTATCCGACGAATAGATCCCCATCTCGTCGGCGAGCTGCTCGGCGTATTCGCCCCAGCCCTCGCCGAACCCCGGCGACCAGAAGTAGCGGGCGATCGCCGGAATGGCGGCGCCCCGCTCGAGCGCGATCGTCCCCTGCAAGTGGTGTCCGGGGATCGTCTCGTGGAAGGTGAGCGGCTCGACGTCCGCGCGGGGCTTGTGCTTCGGGTCGTACGTGCTGAGGTAGAAGATCCCGGGCCGGCTGCCGTCCTCCGCGGGCGGGTCCCACTCGCCGACGCTCTCCCGCTCGCGGAACGCCGCATAGGACCGGATGACGACGCCCGCCCGCGGCAGGACGCCGAACCAGCGCGGCATCGCCAGCTGGGCCCGCTCCAACGCCGCCTCGGCGAACGTCAGCATCGCTTCGCGCGATCGGAACGCGTACTTGGAGTCGTTACGCAGCCGCTTGAGTACCGGGGTGACGTCCCGCGACCCGAAGCTCCGCTCGGCGATCGCTCGCATCTCTGCTTCGAGCTCGGCGACCGTCGCGCGACCCAGCCGGTGGATCGAGTCGGGAGAGAGCGCGAGCCCCGTCGTCGCCTGAATCGCTCCCCGATAACACGTCGCACCGTTGGGATTCGCCGAAACGCCGATCACCTTCCGCGCCCGCGGCAGGTACTCCTTGGCGAGGAATTGCCGGTACTGCCGTATCGTCGGCACGACGGCGTTCGTGATGAAGCGACGCAGCTCGTCGCCGAATCCGGGCGCGGAATCGCGCAACGCCGGACCATACAGCGGCGATCGATCGATCCGCTCGTCCAACAGCTGGTCGAGCTGCTTGATCACGATACGGACGTTCCCCTGCGGCGCGGAGTAGCCCAATCGCAGCCCCTCGCGCTGGTTCGCCATCTCGCTCGCGATGTACACAGGCATCTCCCGCCACCGCGCGAGGGCTTGCTGGCGCAGCTCCTCGGTTCCGACCGGCTGCACAGCGGCGAGTGACGTGACGATGGGCAACCAGCCGCGGTTCACGTGACTCACGTTCCAGAGCTCGTACCGGCATACCCGGGTCGCCACCGATCCCTCGAGCGACGCGCGCATGACGCCGTACGCCGTCCACTCGGGGCGCCCCTCGAGCAGAGCGGGATCGATCCGCCGCAGCTCCGCGAGCCACCGATCTTCCCGCGCCTGCCAGCGCCCGCGGGCGACTGGCGAGTTGTCGGGCAGGCGGTCGTGGCGGACGCCGGGCACGCCGGCGAGGGTAGCCTCCTCTGGATGACGCTCGAAGTAGGCGGCGAGGTAGGCGTCCGTGACCTTCCGCACCCGCGCGGCGAGGGAGTCGACGTCGACCTGCGCGCCCAGACGCTGCGCACCAGCGACGACCAACAGGGCGACTGCGACGGCGCGCCTCATGCTTTGAGGTGCAGCCGCTTGGGGTCGAGCACGTGCCGGAGCAGCCGCAGGTCCGTCGCGGTGGGTGGATCGATGCGTCCCAGCCGCGGCCGGCTCCCGAGCGGCCACCCGACGCCTGCCTGCACCTCGGACGGGTCCACTCCGGGATAGAGCGCCGCCAGGACGAGCTCGCCGGTCGCCTCGTCCGCCTCGAGCACCGCCTTGTCGGTGATCACTTTGACCGGTCCCGCGCCCGGCATGCCGAGCTGGGTGCGAGGCACCCCTCCGCTGCGATGTCCGGGGCTCGTGATGAAGTCGACCCGCTCCGGAAACGCGCGCGGCGAGAGCTTTGAGACTACGAGCGTGCGCTGAGCGTGAATCGCGATCTCCGCCGCCCCCCCGCTGCCGGGGAGCCGGACCGTCGGCCGCGCGTACGGTCCGATGACGGTCGTGTTGATGTTGCCGTAGCGGTCGACCTGCGCGCCGCCGAGGAAGCCGACTTCGACCCTGCCGTTTTGCAGCAGCAGCTGGAACACGTCCACCATGCCGCAGACCATGAGGGAGCCCGTGACCAGCGCGGGATCGCCGATCGACACGGGCAGCCGCTCGGGTGCGGCGCCCACGGCGCCCGACTCGTAAATCAGCACGAGACGTGGCGCATGGGTGGCGCGCGCCAAGTTGCAGGCGAGGTTGGGAAGACCGATCCCGACGAATACGACCTCCCCGTCGGCCAGCTCCCGCGCCGCGACGCTCGCCATCATCTCGTCGGGGGTGTAGGCGGCGTCAGAACCCGTAATTCACTCCGGAACAGAATCGCGCTGCCGCTTTGAGCCGTGCGGTCAGTCCCGGGTGCTTCTCGAGGTACGCCGCCCGATCCGACACGCCGCGCACGCAGTCGTCGAGGTAGCGCTCGAGCGCGTCCGGATCGCGCGAGATCGCCTCCCATGCGACGTAGAAATCGTTGTCACGGTCGTAGTACCCCTGCGCGTACGACGGGTGCGCCCCCCACGGCTCCACCACGACGGCGTCCACGATCATGGCGGGGACGGCGGTGCGGTTGGGGTCGGAGCGGATCACGGCCTCCTCCACGAGCTCTTCGACCACCACGATCACGTGCGCCGAGGCGAACGCCGCCTCCTTCTGGACGCCCACCAGGCCCCAGAGCTGGGTGTTCCCGAGGGCGTCAGCGCGCTGCGCATGGATGATGGTCACGTCGGGGTTCAGTGCCGGTACGGTCGCGAGGGCTGCTCCGGTGTAGGGGCACGTGACGTGTCGGATGCGGGGATTCGCGGCCGGCAGGTCAGTGCCCATGTAGTTGCGCATCGGCCAGAAGGGGAGGCGGGCCGCGCCCGCCGCGAAGCGGGCGACCATGCCAAAATGCGAGTACTCCTCGATCTCGAGCGGCGGCCCGCCCTTCCCCTCCACCGCGCGTCGGAACGCGTGCAGCGATCCCACGCCGGGATTGCCGGCCCACGAGAAGACGAGCTTCCGGGCGCAGCCCGCGGCGATCATCTGGTCATAAATCAGGTCGGGCGTGAGGCGGCACAGCGTGAGGTCGCGGCGGCCTTGGCGGATGATCTCGTGGCCCGCGGCGAAGCAGATGAGGTGGGTGAACCCTTCGATGACCACGGTGTCGCCGTCGTGGACGAAGCGGGCGATGGCGTCGCGCATGGACATCACCTTGGAAGCGCTTCCCGCCATCAGCTTTCGGCGCATCCCGCTGAAGGCCGACGGCCGACGGCGCTTTCAGTCCAGCTCATCCAGACACTCGTCGATGATGCGGAGCGCCGTATCCACGTCCTCCTCGTCCACCACGAGCGGCGGCGCGAGGCGGAGCGTGCTCTTCCCCGCCCCGAGCAGCAGCAGGCCCTTCCGGAAGGCGCGCTCCACCAGTTTGTGCGGGATCTCCGGCGCGGGCTCGCGCGTGGCGCGGTCCTTCACGAACTCCACGCCGATCATCAGCCCGCGCCCCCGCACGTCGCCGATCGCGGCGTATTTTTCCTGGAGGCGCCGCGTGCCGCTGAGCAGCCGCTCTCCCAACTTCGCGACGTTGGGGAGCAGCTCGCGTTCGACGACGTCCAGCGTCGCGAGCGCCGCGGCGCAACACACCGGGTTGCCGCCGAACGTGCTGCCGTGCGCGCCGGGCCGCCACTTCATGATCGATTGCTTCGCGATGATCGCCCCGATCGGCATGCCGCTGCCCAGGCCCTTCGCGACCAGCACGACGTCGGGCTCGATCCCTTCGTACTCGCACGCGAACATCCTTCCGGTCCGCCCGATGCCGCTCTGCACCTCGTCGCACACCAGCAGGATCCCGTGCCGGTCGCACAGCTCCCGCAGCGCCTTCAAGTAGCCGGGCGGCGGGACGACGTAGCCGCCCTCGCCCTGAATCGGCTCCACGAAGATCGCCGCGACGCTCTGGGGGTCGACCTGCTTCGCGAATAGCTCGTCCTCGATGACCGTCACGCAGCGCATCGTGCACACGGGCTCACCGCGGCAGTAGTCGCAGCGGTAGCGGTAGCCGTACGGTACGTGATGCACCTCGGGCAGGAACGGCGCGAACCCGGCGCGCTGCACCACCTTGCTCGCGGTGAGGCTCAAGCCGCCGTAGGTGCGACCGTGGAACGCCCCCAGGAACGCGATCAGCCCCGGACGACCCGTCGCATGCCGGGCCAGCTTGATCGCGCCCTCAACTGCTTCGGTCCCGGAGTTCGCCAGGAACACGCGCTTCTGGCTCGGGCCCGGCGCGAGCTTGGCGAGCCGCTCGCACAGCGCGGCGAAGCCCTCGAAGTAGAAGTCACTGCCGCAGATGTGGAGGAAACGCCCGGCAGCCTCCTGAATCGCCCGGACCACCGTCGGGTGGCCGTAGCCCGTCGCCGCCACCGCAATCCCGGCCATGAAGTCGAGGTAGCGGTTCCCGTCCACATCCTCGACCATGGCGCGCTCGCCGCGCGCGATCACCAGCGGGTACTCCTTGGGGTAGGACGTCGACGCCCAGCGGTCCTGCCGTGCCACGATCTCCCGCGCCTTCGGTCCGGGGGGGGCGACCACGATGCGCGGGTAATCCTTCATGCCTCGATCACCGTGCGGCTCTGCTCCCGCAGGAACTGCGCGACGTAGTACGGGCCGCAACCGCCCTTGCCCGTGGAGCCCGAGCCCTTCCATCCGGTGAACGGCTGCGCCCCGGGCCAGGCGCCGGTGGTCGCCCCGGTGCGCTTGTTCACATAGCAGACACCCGCCTCGATCTCGTCGAAGAAGCGCTCGATCTCCTCTGCGCGCTTCGAGAAGATTCCCGCCGTGAGCCCGTACTCCGCTTTGTTGGTCTCGGCGATCGCTTGCTCGAGCCCGGAAACCTCCGCCACAGCCAGGAATGGCACGAACAGCTCGTCGCAGAAGAGCGAGGAGGAAAGCGGCAGCCGCGCGATCGTGGGCGCGACGAAATGCCCGCGCTCGAAGCTTGCGCCGCTGAGCCGTTCACCCCCGTGCAGGATGGCCCCCCCCTTCTCCCGCGATACCTGCGCCACGGCCCGCTCGAACCTTGCTACTGCCTCCGCGTTGATCACCGGCCCCAACACGACATCCCGCTCGGTCGGGTCCCCCACCTTGAGCGCCCTCGTCTTGCCGACCAGCTGCTCGAGGAACGGCCGCGCCACCCGTTCGTGCACGTACACGCGCGAGGTCGCGCTGCACTTCTGGTTTTGCAGTCCGAAGGCCGACCGTACGACACCCTCCGCGGCGGCGTCCAGGTCTGCTGATTCCATCACGATCGCGGCGTTCTTGCCGCCCATCTCGAGCAGGCACGGCTTGATCCAACGGGTCGCGAGCCCCTGGTGAATCCGCAGGCCGACCGCTTTCGAGCCCGTGAACACCACCCCGTCCACCCCGGGGTGGCGCCACAGGGTCTCACCTGCCTCAGGCCCGTACCCGGACAGGTAGTTGAACACGCCCGGCGGGAGCCCGGCGTCACGGTAGATCTCGTACAGCTTGAGCCCCGTCCACGACGCCTCCTCCGCCGGCTTGTACACCACGGCGTTCCCCGCGACCAGCGCGGCCGACGACATACCGGTTGAGAGCGCGAGCGGGAAGTTGAAGGGAGCGATGCAGGCGAACACTCCGTACGGCCGCAGCAAGTCGGTGTTGTGCTCGACGGGTGTGACCCGCGCCATCTGGCGTACGAACCCGTTCGCGTCCTCCACCTGCTGGCAGTAGTAGTCGATCAGATCGGCCGCCTCCTCGGCGTCCCCCATCGCTTCGACGCGGGCTTTGCCGACCTCGAGGCTCATGATCGCCGCGAGCTCGAACTTACGCTCGCGCACCAGGCCGGCAGCGCGCCGCAGGATCGCGACCCGTTCCCGCCAGCCGCCGTGCATCCACGCCGGCTGCCCCGCCCGCGCAGCCGAGACCGCGCGGTCGACCTGCGGGGGCGTCGCGGCAGTAAAGCGGCCGAGCACGACACCGGTGTCGATGGGCGAGCGGTCGATGATCGGGGGTGCGGGCGACGGCACTGCCTCCCCGGCGATGTAGAGCGGATAGTCCCCGCCCAGCTGCCCCCGCACGCGCGCCAGCGCGTCGTCGAACTGGCGGTGAAACAGCTCCCAGTCGACGCTCGCGGACGTGTAGGTGATCTTGGATTGAGCCGGTGCGATGGTGGTCATGAGCGCTCCTGAGCTGTCAGCCGTCAGCCATCAGCGGTCCACTGCGCCGACACGCTGACTCCTCAGCGTAGCCTCCAGTGCCTCCCCAAACCGGCGCACGATCTCGTCGATTTCCTGCTCCGTGACAATGAACGGCGGCGCCACCATCACGAGGTCGCCGTTCGTCCCATCGGCGTGCCCCACGTTGGGCCACACCACCAGTCCCGCCTGTTGTGCCGCCTCGGTGAACGCCTCGGCGAAGTGCGCCGCGCGCGGGAACGGCGCGCGGGTTTCTTTGTCCTCGACGAACTCGATCCCGGCGAGCAGGCCGCGGCCGCGCACGTCGCCCACGTGCGGCAGCTCCCGCAGCGCCGCGAGCCGCTGCTGCAACACCTCGCCGATGCGGGCGCACCGCTCGATCAGGTGGTGGCGCTTGAGATAGCGCACGGCGGCGAGGCCCGCGGCGCACGCCACGCTATGGTGGGAGAACGTCTGCGCATGCATGAAGTTGCCGGAGCCGTCGGCGATCACGTCGATGATGCGCTCGGGTGCCGCCACGGCGGAGAGCGCCGCGTACCCCCCCGAGATTCCCTTGCCGAGTGTCATGATGTCGGGCAGCGCCCCGTACGGCTCGATCGCCCACCAGGTGCCGGTGCGCCCGGCGCCGCACAGGATCTCGTCCGCGACCAAGAGCACCTGGTAGCGGTCGCAGATCTCCCGGATTCGCCGGAAGTACTCGGGGCGGGGAGTGGAGGCACCGGTGGAGGAGCCGCCCACCGGCTCGGCGATGAACGCCGCCACGCGGTCGGCACCGAGCGCGACGATCGCGGCTTCCAGCGCGACGCCGCTGCACACTGGGCATCCGGGGTCGTGGCCGCGACACGGGCAGCGGTAGGGATACGACGCAGGGACGCGATGCACGTCCACCAGCCACTCCCGGAACATCGTCTGGTAGTGCTCGCGCGCCGACGCGGAGAGCGCGAGCAGCGTGTTGCCGTGATAGGCCGGAGCGAGCGCGACGACCTTGTGTTTCTCAGGCCTGCCGCGCTCCACCCAGTACTGCCGCGCCAGCTTGAGCGCGGCTTCCACCGCCTCGGAGCCGCTCGAGAGGAAATACAGCTTGTCGAGGTCGCCGGGGAGCGTCGCGGCGAGCTCGGCAGCGAGCTCCTCCACCGGTGCGTGCGTGAAGGCGGTGGCCGACAGATAGCCGAACTGCCGCGCCTGTTGCGCCATGGCATCCGCGATCTCGCCGTTCGAGTGGCCGAGGTTGGCGACGTACGCGCCGCCCACGGCGTCGAGGTAGCGCTTGCCGTGTTCGTCGATGAGCCAGCACCCTTCACCGCGCACGATGCGCGGGAAGGCGCGCCCCAGCTTGCGGTAAAACACATGGCTCTCGGGATACCGGTACGCCGTCATCCGTTGCCTTTCCTTATTATTAGCCCCGCGGAAAGCTATGACCCCGGCCCACGCTCGGCGAGCCTCGCCACTCAGTGCGCGCAGCCGTAGCTTAGATCTAGCTACATAACCTACGGAACCCAGCATGCCCAGACTGACGTGTCTGCTCGTCGTCGTCGTGCTGCTCCCCGCCACGCCGGCGCGCTCTCAGACGGCGGCGATCCCGCCGGGCGAATCGCTCGTCACCGATGGAATCCCGCCGATCCCCGCGAGCATCGCCGAAGCGGCACGTCGGTACAGTGAGTTTCGCACGGCGGCCTTCTGGGACTGGCATCCGACGCGACGCGAGATGCTCATCGGCACCCGCTTCGGCGACGCCCAACAACTGCACCTGGTGAAGATCCCGGGCGGCGCGCGCACCCAGCTCACCTTCTTCCCCGATCCCGTCTCCGGCGCGTCGTACCAGCCGACCGATGGACGCTATGTCGTGTTCAGCAAGGACGTGGGCGGCGGCGAGTTCTTCCAGAAGTATCGCTACGATGTCGCCACTGGCGACATTACCCTGCTCACCGACGGCAAATCCCGCAACGTGGGCGGGGTCTGGTCGCACCGGGGCGACCGCTACGCCTACATGTCCACCCGGCGCAACGGCCGGGACCTGGATCTCTGGGTGATGGACCCCGCCGACCCGCGCACCGACCGCATGGTGCTGGAGCTCGAGGGCGGGGGCTACGCGCCGCTCGATTGGTCGTCCGACGACCGGACGATGCTCCTGCACCAGGGGATCTCGGTGAACGAGAGCTACCTGTGGCTGGTCGACGTCGCGACCGGCGTGAAGACCCTGCTCACGACGAAGCAGGGCAACGACACCGTCGCGTACGGGAGCGCGCAGTTCGGCCGCGACGGCAAGGGGATCTATCTCACGACCGACCTGGGATCGGAGGTGCGGCGGCTCGCGTATCTGAGTCTGCTCGGCAAGCGCTACCGTTTCCTGAGCGACCGCCTCCCGTGGGACGTGGACGAGTTCGCGCTTTCCCCCGACGGGCGCTGGATCGCGTTCGTCGCCAACGAAGACGGGATCGGTGCGCTGCACGTGATCAATGCTGCGACCGGTGCGGAGCGACGGATTCCGAAGCTGCCGGCGGGACTGATCGGGAACGTCACCTGGCGCCGCACCGGCGCAGAGCTCGCCTTCTCGTTTACCTCCGCTCGCTCGGGAGAGGACGCGTATTCGCTCGACCTCGTGACCGGCCGGCTGGTGCGCTGGACCGAGAGCGAGACCGGCGGCCTCAATACGGCGGACTTCGCGGAGCCGGAGCTGATTCACTGGTCGAGCTTCGACGGGCGCTCGGTCTCCGGGTTCCTCTACAAGCCCCCGGTTCGGTTCGCCGGCCGCCGGCCCGTCATCATCAACATCCATGGCGGACCGGAGGGCGAGTCACGTCCGGGGTTCCTGGGCCGCAGCAATTACTACGTCAACGAGCTCGGCATCGCCCTCATTCTCCCCAACGTGCGGGGGTCGACGGGTCACGGCAAGACGTTCGTCAAGCTCGACAACGGGACCCTGCGCGAGGGCGCCTACAAGGACATCGGCGCGCTGTTCGACTGGATCCGCGCGCGCCCTGATCTCGACCCGGATCACGTGCTCGTGACGGGCGGCAGCTACGGCGGCCACATGACGCTGGTGACCGCGACGCTCTATAACGATCGGGTCTGCTGCTCGGTGGACGTGGTGGGCATCTCCAACCTCGCCACCTTCCTCAAGAACACGTCCGGGTACCGCCAGGACCTGCGGCGCGTCGAATACGGCGACGAGCGCGACTCCACGCTCCGGGCGTGGATGGAGCGCACCGCGCCGCTCAACAACGTGGACAAGGTCACGAAGCCGCTGTTCATCGTCGCGGGAATGAACGATCCGCGCGTCCCCAGGACCGAAGCCGAGCAGATGGTCGCCGCCCTGAAGCAGCGGAGCGTGCCGGTCTGGTATCTGATGGCGAAAGACGAGGGTCACGGGTTCCGGAAGAAGAGCAATCAGGACTTCCAGTTCTACGCGACGATCCTCTTCACCGAACGGTATCTGCTGGGCCGTGAGGTGTCGGACCTCGCGCCCTAGACGTTCACCGCCCGCATCCCTGCTTCCGTGTAGCGGTCTCCGGCCGCAGCTCCCTGCGGCACCACAGTGTCGAGGCGCTGCAGCTCCTCCGGCCGGAGGCGGATGGCGAGCGCTCGCACGTTCTCCTCGAGCCGGGCGCGCCGCTTCGTCCCCGGGATCGGGACGATGTCGTTCCCCCGAGCGAGCAGCCAGGCGAGCGCGAGCTGCGCGGGCGTGCATCCCTGCTCCCGAGCAATCACCTCGATCCGCTGCACCAGCTCGAGATTCTTCTCGAAGTTCTGCTGCTGGAACCGCGGATTGTGGCGCCGCCAATCGTCCGAAGGGAGGTCGTCGGGTCGCCGGAAGCGACCCGTGAGGAACCCCCGTCCGAGCGGGCTGTATGCCACGAACCCGATGCCCAACTCCCGGCACGTGGGCAGGATATCGGCCTCTGGGTCGCGACTCCACAGCGAGTACTCGGTCTGGAGCGCGCTGATCGGGTGCACCTGGTGGGCACGGCGAATGGTGGCGGGCGACGCTTCGGAGAGGCCGAGGTACCGTACCTTCCCTTCCCGCACCAGCTCGGCCATGGCGCCCACCGTGTCCTCGATGGGCACCTCGCGGTCGACACGGTGCTGGTAGTACAGGTCGATGGTGTCGACGCCCAGCCGTTGGAGCGACGCGTCGCAGGCGGCGCGGACGTACTCCGGCCGGCCGTTCACGCCCCGGAAACTGCCGTCCGGGCCGCGCACGTTGCCGAACTTCGTGGCCAGCGTCACCTCGTCGCGCCGGCCTGCGATGGCGCGGCCGACGAGCGTTTCGTTCGTGAACGGGCCGTACACATCGGCGGTGTCCAGGAAGGTGACTCCCAGGTCGAGGGCCCGGTGAATCGTGGCGATGGATTCGGCGTCGTTCCGACCGGCGTAGAACTCGGACATCCCCATGCATCCCAGGCCAAGCGCGGAGACGACCAGGCCCTGCCTGCCAAGCGTGCGTTGCTCCATTGTGGCGACTCCTTGCGGGGTTCACAGACATCCAGCTTGCTGCAACCACGCCGGCCGGAGTGATGTTCCCGGTCGCCGCCTACTAGAATTGATGCTCCATGGACACACCGGCGGCCCCCAGCGCTCGGCTACGCGCCCTGTGGGCCCGGCTCTCCCCACTTCCGGGCGGCAAGCGCGTGTTCAGCTGGCTGCTCGGTCGGATGGTTCCCTACACCGGCACCATCCACCCCCGTGTCGTCGAACTCGGTGGCGGGCACGCGAAGATCCAGATCGCCGATCGGCGGGGCGTGCGCAATCACCTGAACTCCGTCCACGCCGTCGCGCTCGCGAACCTCGCTGAGGTGACGAGCGGGCTCGCCCTGCTCACCGGGCTGCCACCCAACGTCCGTGGCATTCCGGTGAGGCTCTCCATAGCCTACCTCAAGAAGGCGCGTGGTCGCCTCACCGCCGAAGCACGCTGCCCCCTCCCCGACACCTCGGTCGACGCCGAGCACGACTTCGAGGCGGTCATCTCCGACTCGAGCGGCGACGTGGTGGCGCGGGCGACGGTACGCTGGCGGCTCGGCCCGGCGCCCACGCCATGACACAGCTCGACACCCCGCTCTCCCGCGACGCGCGCGTCGAGGTGCCGCTCATCGCCGGCGCCATGTACCCGTGTTCCAACCCGGAGCTGGTGGCCGCCGTATCGGCTGCCGGCGGCATCGGCATCGTGCAGCCGCTCTCGATGATCTATGTCCACCGTCACGACCTGCGCGACGGCTTCCGGCTGATCCGCCGCCTCACCGACAAGCCGATCGGCATGAACGTGCTGATCGAGCAGTCGTCACGGCTGTACCTCGATCGCATGCAACGCTGGGTGGACGTCGCGCTGGAGGAGGGCGTCCGGTTCTTCATCACGTCGCTCGGCAAGCCGCGCTGGGTCGTGGAGCGCGTGCGTCAGGTCGCCGGCCTCGTTTACCACGACGTCACCGAGCGCAAGTGGGCCTTGAAGGGGCTCGAGGCAGGTGTGCGCGGGCTCATCGCCGTGAACAGCCGCGCCGGCGGTCACGCGGGTCCGCGCAGCGCCGCGCAGCTCGTCGAGGAGCTGGGTGACCTGGGCGTCCCGCTGGTGTGCGCGGGAGGGATCGGCGACGCGGCGGGGTTCGTAGCGGCGCTGCGACTGGGTTACGCTGGCGCCCAGCTCGGCACACGCTTCATCGCCACGCCCGAATGCACTGCCCACCCCGAGTACAAGCGCGCCATCGTGCAGGCGGACGAGGAGGACATCGTGCTCACCGAGCGAGTCACCGGCGTCCCGCTCGCGGTGATCCGCACGCCCTACGTCGAGCGGGTCGGCACGCGGGCGGGGCCGCTCGCCCGCTGGCTGTTGCGCGGACGGCGGACCAAGCACGTCATGCGCACCCTGTACGCGCTCAATTCGGCGTGGCGGCTCAAGCGCAGCCTGTTTGACGGCGCCTCGTCCAAGGACTACTGGCAGGCCGGCAAGAGCGTCGCCGCAATCACGAGCATCGAGCCCGCGGGCGAGATAGTGCGGCGCTTCGCGGCCGCGGCCCTCACATCGACGTAAACACCGCCGGTCCGGTCAGTTACTGACGAGGGTGTAGTAGGTTCCTGCGCCGGTGTTGCGTATCCGGAGCGTGACTGTCCCTTTGAGTTTCTGGCTCCACTTGATCGAGCAGTCGCCTCCGTACCCCGCGTCGCGCGCGACGAGCTGGTTCCCTTCGTACAGATAGCAATCGAGGTCCCCGCGAGCGCTACTAGCCGAGACAGTGACCGTGTTCGGCACGTACCCGCCTTGAAACGTGATGCGGTATTCGGCCACCGCACCGGTGCCGAGATAGCCATCGGCCCAGATGGGCCCGCCCGCAGCCCCGCGCGTGGCGAGGAGGGCGCTCGCAGCCTGGCGCAGCTCCTGCGCCAGCGCGGCGTCGCCGAGGCCGACCTCGCGGTTGGCTGCCAGCTCGGCCGCCATGCGAGCCGTATTGACGTCCTGCTGCTCCACGGCGACGTGTGAAGCGAGGCGCAGGAGCCCGGCGGCGCTGAAGTCGCCCGCCTTGGCCGCCTCCTCCGGGCGCACGGAGTCGCGCGGCTCGCTACCGACGCGCTGCAGGCCAGGCGTGGCGCGCTCCACGGTGATCATGATCTGGGCAGCAGCGAGCACCGCGCGCGCGTCGTTCGTCGCGGCGCCGGAGCGCGCCAGGCTCGCGGCCGTTTCCCGCAGGCTCACCCCCGGCACCGCACCCTCCGTGGGCTCGCCTTGCGTGAAGCCACGGGCACTCCCGCCGACCAGCAACATTCCCACGGCGCCGGCGATCTGTCCCACCGCTGTGGCAACCCTCACGTGTCGCACCTCCTCTCGCCTTATCGGGCGCCCACGAGCTGAAAGGCGGCCCAGAACCGCGGGTGCGTATAGCCGGGGGTGCGGCGCACGTCGTCCTGCGCGCGCCGCAACGCGTCCGCCTTGCTCGGAGCGTCCCGATCCTCGAGCCAGTGGCTGTAAAAGCGCCTCATGAGCAGGTTCGTCACCACATCGGACACGCTCCACAGAGACACCAGCACGCTCCGCGCGCCCTTGGCGAGGAACGCTCGTTGCAGGCCGACCGTCCCCTCGGCCTGCTTCAAGTCACCAAGCCCCGTCTGGCAGGCGCTCAGGGTGACCAGTTCGGCACTCAAGGTAAGCGCGGAGTCGTCCAAGATCTCGCCCACTGTCAGGACCCCGTCGTGCCCAGAACCGGGGGCGAGCGCCACGAACGACTTGCGCACCAGGCCCTCGGAGGCGAAGGCGTAGCCATGGGTAGCCAGATGGATCAACGGTGCGCTGGGAAGGCGCACTCGGACTGCCGCTTCGCTGGCGCGATCCGCCGTCAAGGCGGTGGCCCCCAGCCGACTAGCTAACCACCGGGCCTCGACCTCTGCGTTTGGGAGGGGCGCGAGTGAAACTTCCCTCCCCGACGCCCCGATCACCGTCGGCATTGTTGGATTTCCCACGACGAGCGCGCGACGCAGCTCGGCGGCCCGCTGCGCGTCGCGCCGCAGGCCTGGGCGAGCTTCCGCTTCGCTCCAGGACGCAAGCGACGGGACATACCGGATCGGATGGCGGGTTCCGAACGGCTCAGCGAGTGCCGTGCGCGAGCGCCCTAAGGGGAGACACGCGAACGGCACTAGCGCGAGCGGGCCCTGCGGCACGATCACCAGCTCGGTCGCGCTGTCGAGCCGTTCCTCGAATGCCGGCGGCAGCAAGAGCTCCGCCAGCGTGCGTGCGGCCGATTCGGCAAATCGTAACCCACGACGCACGACCGGGCGGCCGACACCGTCCTCCAAACCGGCAACCGCCCCGAATGCGACGTCGGAGCTGGCAACGTCCGCCACGCCGAGCCCTCCTCGCAGCGCACCGACGAGCGCCGCGAGCGAGTCCCGGCCGATGGCTTGCCGCGACACGCGGACCTCGCCCGTGGGCTGGACCAACCACACGAGCAGCGTGTCGGGCGTGACCAGGTAATAGAGGACTGCGGCTCCCGAGCGCCGCGCCGCGTCGGCAAGCCGCGTCCCCTCGGCCGCCAGGTCGGCACCTGGTGCGTGCGGCGGCGCAGTCGGCTGTCGAGCGCCCGGCTTCCCGCCCGCGCGCGGCGAGCTCTGGCCGGCCGACGCCCGAATCAGGTCAAGCAGGGCCTGGGCGCGGCCCCGCTCCGCCGCGGCCAACGAAGCCAGAGCCGCTGCCTGCGCGCCCACCTTGTCTTCCCGGGAGAGCCAGACGAGCGCCCAGTTTTCGTAGAGCCGCACGTCCTGCTCGGCGAAGCTCAGCCGATTCAGGTCGCTGCCGGCGAAGCCGCCGACCTCCACGCGCACCGCCGCGGCAGAATCGTAGTACGCGGCCGCGGTCTGAAAATCACGCAGTGACCGATGGAACACCTGGGCGAGATTGTAGAGAGTCTCGCCCTCGCGCGCCCGATCGCCGACCGCACGCAGCAGGCCGAGCGCCTGTCCCAGGAGCTTCACCGCTGTGTCGGGCCGGCCCAACGCTTGGTAAGTGCGCCCGAGGTCGTTCAGGGCCCAAGTC
>Ga0209376_1000735_pt1 | contig 35119 bp, 33 predicted proteins | sample GraSoiAngelo_134_FD_185891 | JGI IMG/M metagenome (GOLD analysis project Ga0209376, IMG submission 185891) | Grasslands soil microbial communities from the Angelo Coastal Reserve, California, USA - 14_0929_05_30cm (SPAdes) (version 2) | ecosystem: Environmental > Terrestrial > Soil > Grasslands ...
CGGTGGCGACCTCGTGGACGTACACGTTGAGGCCGCCGTTCGCGTTTTGACCCAACGAAGCCGTGGGCGACGTGTGCATGGAGATGACCGCGATCCGCCGTGCGGCGCGGTCCGAGATCGGGCGGCTAGCCTCAGCCACGGTACGCCGATCTCGCGTCAAGCCAGCGTCGTGAGACGCAGCAGAAACCGGAACGGGAGACCGGCGAGCAGGAAGCCATAACTGTTAGAACCTACGAGCTTTCGGCGTATTCCCGACCGGACCGGGTGAACTCGGCTCGATATGATTGGCCTCGATGCGGGTGACCAGGGGCCTCCTTCTGGTGCTGGCGATCCCAGCCTTCTTGGTGCTCACGGCCATCTCGACGCTCGCTGACAGCTCCCCGTCGCCGGCGCCGAGCGGCTCGTCCGCGGCCAGCGGGGCGCCGGCCCTGCCCGGCGATCCGAGCAAGGGCGCGACGCTGTACGCCCAGAACTGCGCCACGTGCCACGGCGCCAGCCTCGAGGGTGGCATCGGGCCAGCGCTCAACCCGATCGAAAAGCTGCCTGGCGTCTCCAATCCGCTGGATCCGGGCTTTCTGATCGGCATCATCACCAACGGCCGTCAGCCGCAGCCAGGAGATCCCAAGCAAACCGCCATGCCGGCCAAAGGCGGCAACGCCGGCCTGACCGACCAGGACGTCAAGGACCTCGCCGCCTACATCATCCAGCAGAACCACAACCCAGGCGGCGGTGCGCTCTCACCCGGCGAGCTGGCGAAACGGACCATCCTCTGGGTGAGCATCGGCATCATCGCGTTGGTCTTCATCACCTACTTGTTGTCTTCATACAACATGAGATGGATCGCGCGCCGCGCAGCGGCGCGACGCAAGTAGCGGAGGGCGCCCCCCTTTATCCGACACCGGCCGGCGGCTCGCCGCGCGTCCTCATCCTGTTCAGCGATACGGGCGGTGGTCATCGCGCCGCGGCGCGCGCCCTCACCGACGCGCTGAAGCTGCTCGATCCGACGTCAGTCGTCACCGTCGCCGACCCCCTTATCGGGCAGGGGCCGGTCATCGTCCGCCGCCTGGCTTCGCTGTACTCGCCGGTCATCAGCCGTTCGCGCGCGGCGTGGGGAGCGGTCTATCACACGAGCAACACGCAGGCGACCTTTGCCGCGATTCGCGCCATCTTCGGGCCGGCGGTGCGGCGCGTGATGACGCAGCTTCTGAAGCAGCACGATCCAGACGTCGTGCTGTCGGTGCATCCGCTCCTCAATCACGTCGCCCACCAGGCGATCCGTAAGAGCGGCCGGCCGCGGGCACTGATGACCGTCATCACCGACCTGGTCGACTTCCATCGTGGATGGACCTTCAGCCAGGCCGACCTGGTGGTCGCGCCGACCGAGGAGGCGCGCAGGGTGGCCCTGCGGCGGCGGGTGCCCGGCGACCGAGTGAAGCTGCTCGGCCTGCCGGTGGATCTCCGCTTCCGCCCCCCGGCGCCTGGCGAGAAGCAGGCGCTGCGTCGCCGGTTCGGCCTCGACGAGCACCGGTTCACCGTGCTCGTGATTGGCGGTGCGGCCGGTGTCGGACACCTTGCCGCCCAGGTCCGAGCTCTCGCCCTGGAGCCCCACCCCTGGCAGCTGGCGGTGGTATGCGGCCGCAACGAAAAACTGCGCCGCCGGATTTATGAGATGCGCGCGTCGACGCCAATGCTCGTGCTCGGTTTCGTCGACTACATGCCCGAGCTGATGCGCGCTTGTGACCTGGTCGTCACCAAAGCCGGTCCAGGTGCGATCGCGGAAGCCCTCGCCACAGGCCTGCCGCTGGTGATCACCGGTTTCCTGCCGGGCCAGGAAACGCCGAACGTCGACTTCGTCGTCGCATCGCGGATCGGCGCCTTCGCGCCGAAAGAGTCCGATCTGCTCGACGAGGTTCGGGTCATGGCCGAGGGCGGCCCGACCTGGCGCGAGATGTCGCGCAATGCCGAAGAGCTCGCCCACCCGTACGCGTCATCGGATATCGCCCGCGAGTGCCTGCTGTTGGCTGCGCGCTACAGGGCGTCGGCGCAGGCGAGCCGGTAAGGACACAGCCGGCAGCGCCGCCGCTCGGGCCTCGGCTCGTATCGACCCGCCCGTATCCCCTCCGCCACCTGCGCACCCTCGACCTCGGCCTCGTGGACAAGCCCATCCACCTTGTCGACGCGGACGGATCCGCCTCCCGCCAGGTAGACGACCTCGAGCTCGAGGTGATCCAGTCTCAACGCCGAGGTCGCGCCGAGCGCGTAGAGGGCCACCTGCAGATCCCGGCGGCGGCGAGCGATCGGACGCCCGCTCTTGTAGTCGATGATCCGCCAGCCGCCCTCAGTCCGATCGATGCGGTCGATCACGCCGCGCAGCTTCCAACCATCGACCGCGACATCGAATGCATGCTCCAGGTAAGCCGGAACAGCGTCCAGTCCACCGCCTGCCCGATACGCCTCGAGCTCCGCGGCGCCATTGCGCTTGAACACGGGCACGCGCCGGGGATCGGGGAAGGAAGTGACCTTCCACACCTCGTTGTGGATCGTCTTCAGCTGCGCGCCGGTGATGGCGCCGCCCTTCCGCCTCAGCTCGCCGGCGCGCCGCAGGACCTCGTGCAGGATCACGCCATGGACGGCTTCCGCGCTCTGCACCACCGGCAGGCGCTGGACGTGGCGGTACCAGTACTGCCGCGGACAGTCCTGGTAGGCCGTGATCGCGCTGTACGACAGCTGGACCTCGCCGGCGTGGCCGCTCACCGACGCCACTGGCGGCGGCTCCGGCGACGGCGCGATCTGCCGTTCGAGGATGACGCCTCGACCTGCGGCGCGGACCTCGTCGAGAAAGCGCGAATCCCTCCATCGCCGGCCGCCCTCGTAGTGCGTGGCCCTGGTGAGATAGAGGCGCCGCCGGGCGCGCGTCATCGCCACATAGAGGAGGCGCCTCTCCTCGGCGATCACGTCCTCGCGGCCCCGCACGAGTGGTTCGAGGACGGTGGCCGGCAGCTCGAAACGCGGTGACCGGCCCGACTGGGGCAGGCGGCCCTCGACCAGCGATGGCACGAAGACGGCGTCGAACTCGAGGCCTTTCGATTGATGGATGGTCATGACCTGGATGGCATCCCCGGCTTCGACTGGGGCCGGCTCTTCGTCTTCGCCCGAGAGCAGCACGAGGTCGAGGTGCCCCATGAAAGCCGCGAGTGAGCGGTCCGCCGAGCCTTCGCAAAACTCCGCGATCGTCTCGGCAAAGCGGCTCACGTTGGCGGTGGCGCGGGCCGCTTCACTCGCCTCCAGGTCAGTGCGCAAGACCTCGAGATACCGGGTCTGCTCCATGAGCTCGAAGAACAGGTCGCGCACGTCGAGCTGACCCGCGGCGGCGGTAAAACGTTCAACCACGGACGGCAGCGCGGCGGTCGCGGGCCGCGCCGTGACACGAGACAGCGCGATGAGGTCGCACGGGTCGCGCACCACGCGGAGCATCGCGATCAGGTCTTTGATCTCCGGCCGGTCGTGAAACCCGTGCCCGCCGATGACCACATGCCGCAGACCTCCTGCGGCCAGCGCCGCGGCGATGGGGCGCGCGATCGCATTGGTGCGGCACAGCACTGCGATCGAAGCCAGCGCAGCACCCTCATCGACCAGCCGGGCCGCTTCGCGGGCGATCGCTGACGCCTCCGACAAGCCATCGCTGCACTCCCAGAGCTGCACCGCGGGTCCGGTCTCCTCGGAGCGCAGCTGCTTCGACAGCCGGTCTGGGTTGTTGGCGATGAGGGCCGTTGCTGCCGCGACGATCCTCCGCGAGCTCCTGCGGTTGCGGCCGAGGGTGGTCGTCCGCGCCCCGGGAAAGCTGCCCAGAAATCTCTCCAGGCTTGCCCGTGAGGCGCCGCGGAAGCGATAGATCGACTGGTCGTCATCGCCGACGACGAAGGGATCGCCTCCGCCGGCGATCAGCTCGACCAGCCGTTCCTGGGCCAGGTTCAGGTCCTGGTATTCGTCGACGAGCACGTGCGGATACCGCTCGGCGTAGCGACGGAGCACTTCCGGGTGCTTCTCGAACAGGCGGACCGTCGACAGGAGCAGGTCGTCGAAATCGAGGAAGCGCTGCTTGCGGCACTCCTTCTCATAGGCGCGAAAAAGGTTTGCGCAAGCACGCATCAGCGCCGCCTTGTCGGCGTCTTCGCTCGACGCAGCCCACGCTTGCAACCGCGCGATCGGCACCAGCTCCTCCTTCATTCGCTCCAGCGTCTGGAGCACCGGGGCGACCAGGTCGTCCGGCCGCTCGTCGCCGGTCAAGGCCGCGTCGCCGATGCTCCACATCAGCTGGCGCGCCAGGATCCACCGATCCGCGCCGGTGAGGATGCGAAAGCCCGGCGGCACTCCGATCGACCTGCCGTCCTCACGCAGCCAGCTCAAGGCGATCGAGTGGAACGTGCCGACGGCCGGAGCGGGAGCCTCGATCAGGTCCTCGATGCGCTGGCGCATCTCGTCGGCGGCGCGCTCGGTGAACGTCATGACCAGGACCGCTGCCGGCGATACCCCGGTGGCGACGAGGCGGCGAAAGCGCTCGGCGATGACAGCGGTCTTGCCCGTGCCGGCCCCCGCCACGACGCGAACCGGGCCGGCGGCAAGCGCCGCCGCCTGCTCCTGTTCGCGGCCCAGCCTGGAAGTTCGCGGCGGACCCAACCTCATGTTGGCGTCGACCGGCCGATGCGCACCCGCAGCGTGCGCACCTTGCGCCCGAGGTCGGGCCGGTTGAGCCTGCCCAGGATGGTCTGCGCGTCGAGCCGCAGCTGATGCGCCAGCGCCGGGCTCGAGGTGGTGACGAGCAACGTGCCCGACCGCAGCTCGACCTCGTCGCACAGCCGGGCCACGTCCGGACCGAGCAACGTCATGAACGCTGAGGCGACCTGCGTCCCCATCAAGCGAGCTCCACCGGGCTGGCGGCGCACGACTTTCGGCAGAATATTGCCCAGCTTATCCACAGGCCTGGATCTTGCCCTCAATCACCGTCCAGACCATGGCGCCGGCCATCAATTCAGGCGGAAAAGGCCCTGCTTCGACCGAGGTGATGATCACCTGCCCGCCACCGGCCACTTCCTTCAGCAGGGCAGCCCGGCGCTCGCCGTCCAGCTCGGACAAAACATCGTCCAACAAGAGCAGCGGACGCTCGCCGGTGCGGTTTTCGATCAATGCCGCCTCGGCCAGCTTCAGGCTCACCACAGCCGTTCGCTGCTGGCCCTGGGAGGCGTAAGAACGAGCCTCCTGGCCATCCAGAAGCACCGGCACGTCGTCCCTGTGTGGACCGACGCTTGTGGACCCCCGCTTGAGGTCCTCGGCCAGGGAGTTATTCACAGCTTCGGCCAGGTTTTCCGGAGGCCCCTCGTAATGGATTTCGAGCCGCTCGCCCGGCGCGATCTCAGCGTGGCAGCGAGCTGCTTCGGGCTCCAGCTCGCGCACCGCCCTGGCGCGGGCGGCCACGATCTCGCCTCCGACCTGGACCAGCTCCTGGTTCCAGGCGTGGAGCATGTCGTCGCCGCCTTCGCCCGAAGCGATCCGCTTGAGCAGGCTGTTGCGCTGCTCCAGCACGCGGCGCAACCCGGCCAGCGCGCGGGCGTAACCGGGCTCCACCTGGACCAGCATCTGGTTGAGGAAGCGGCGCCGGAGCTCGGGGCCGGCCTTGACCAGGCCGAGGTCGTCGGGCCAGAAAAGGACAACCCTGAAGTGGCCCGGCAGATCGATGGCTCGGCGCCGCACGCCGTCGACTTCGATCGTCCGCCGCGCGCGCTGGCCTTCGACATCCAGGCTGATGGAGATCTCACGCCGCGCCGGCCCATCGTCGATCTCTGCCTGGATCCGCGAGCCCGAGCCGGCGGGCCCGACCAGCTCCAGCTCTCGGCGCGCCCTCGGCGAGGATGACAGGGCCAGCATTGCAACCGCCTCGAGCAGGTTCGTCTTGCCATGTCCGTTGGCGCCGATGAAAACGTTGACGCCGGGTCCCGGCGCCAGATCCAGCTGGACGTAGTTGCGGTGGTTCTTGAGCTGCAGTCTCCTGAGGCGCACGCTCAATGCGCTCCGGGGAGGGGTCCCCACGAAATCCGACATCGCCGTGATTCCGTGGGGATCAGGACATCGCCACCCGCACGGGCATGATCACGTAGAGGTAGTGCTCCTTGCCCGGCGGCCGCATGAGCCCCGGGCTGAGAGGGCCGTCGAACAGCAGCTCGACCTCATCCTCTCCAATCACTCCGAGGGCGTCCAGGACGTAGCGGGCATTGAAGGCGATTTGGATATCGGATCCATCCACGTCGGCGGACATCTCGGCTTTGCTGTCGCCCACCTCGTTGGTGGTGGCGGAGAGCGTGAGCGCTCCCGACTGCGCTTTGACGCGGATCACGTTCGCGCTGTCGCGCGCAAAGAGAGACACGGCGCGGACTGTTTGCGTGAGCTCGCTAGTAGGGACCCTGACCTTGGTCGAGCTCTTGCTGGGGATAACTTGTGCATAGTTTGGATACTTGCCGTCGATGAGCCTCGAGGTGAGCTCGGAGCTGCCGGCGCGGAAGAAGACCTGATTGCGGGCTTTGGAGATGACGATCTCTACCTTCCCAGGCTCACCCTTGAGAACCCTCGACAGCTCGGCCAGGGCTCGAGCCGGAACGATGAGACTCGCCTCCAGCTCCGTCGGTCCGGCGGCGGCCAGCTTCCGGACCGCCAACCTGTGGCCGTCGGTGGCGGCCAGCGTCAGGCTCTCGCCCTGGACCTGCACCAGCACGCCCGTGAGCACCGGCCGCGCCTCGTCGGTCGAGGCGGCCATCTGCGTCTGCTCGACAGCGCCTACGAGGTCGTCTAGCGCGACCTCCAGGCGGTCGCCCTCATCCGGCCGCGGACCGGGCGGAAACTCCTCCGCCTCGATGCATTTGATGTGGGTGTCGAATCGAGCGCAGCGCAGGCTGAGCGACTGGCTTGCGGGATCGAGGGTCATCTCGAGCTCGTCGTCAGGCAGCGTGCTGACAAAGTCGGTCAGCAGCCTCGCGGGCGCGGTGGTTGAGCCTTCGGCGGCAACTTCGGCGGCAACCAGTTTGCGAATGCCGATCTCGAGGTTGGTGGCGGTCAGGGCCAGCCCTTCCGAGGTGGCCTCGATGAGGATGTTGTTGAGGATCGGCAGCGTCGTCCGGCTCGAGATGGCTCGTGACACCACCTGCAGCGCCTGCCCCAACACCGCCGGCCTGCAGGTGACCCTCATTTGAGCCGCAAGAACTTTGGCATTCACGACAGTTGTCCCCCGTTGAAAGAGATTCTCTTGATTGAAATCATTCGTAACCGATAACAGTAAGCGCTGTGCGAACTGTGGATGTCGAGATCATTTACAGATCGAAATGAAACGTGGATAACATCTGCGAAATCATCCTCCTCCGCCAGCGGTCCTGTTGAGGCCCTGGGGAGGAAATGACCTCCGGCCGTCCATCCCAGCCGCATCCCAAGCCCTTGCTTGGAAACTGTTGATATCACTGCACGTAAAGCTTTTCGCGAATGGATTGCACCTCGTAACGCAAGCGCTCGTCTTCCTTGAGCTCGTTGGCAATCTTTTCGATCGAATGCAGCGCCGTGGTGTGATCGCGCCCGCCAAACGCCTTGCCGATCGCCGGCAGCGATGAAGGGGTTTCTTCGCGCACGAGAAACATGGCGACCTGGCGCGGAAACACGATGTGTTTATCCCGCCGCTTGCCTTTCATATCGTCGAGGGTGACGTTGTAGTAATCGGCGACCAGGGCCTGGATGCGCTCGACGTTGATCGGCTTGCGGGTGCCGGCTGGAATGATGTCCGAAAGCAGGCGCGCCGCCTCTTCCTCGTCAAGCTGCCTTTGATGCACCGCAGCGAAGGCCTGCACTCTGGTGAGCGCGCCTTCCAGCTCGCGGATGTTGCGCTGCACTTTATGAGCGATGAAGTTGAGCACTTCTTCCGAAATCAAGCTGCTGTTGTCGCCGAGCTTGGAGTGGAGGATGGCGAGGCGGGTCTCGAAATCCGGAGGTTGGATGTCGGCGATGAGACCCCATTCAAATCTCGAGCGCAGCCGATCCTCGAGGGTGGGGATCTCCTTCGGCGGCCGGTCCGACGAGATGACGATCTGCTTGTTGATCTCGTGGAGGGCGTTGAAGGTGTGAAAGAACTCTTCTTTGGTCCGGTCCTTGCCGGCGAGAAACTGGACGTCGTCGATGAGGAGCACATCGACCGTGCGGTACTTGTGGCGGAACTCTCCCATGCGCGCGGTCGCGATAGAGCTGATCACCTCGTTGGTGAACTGTTCCGATGTCAGGTACACGACGCGTTTGCGCGGAAAGCGGTCGTGCACCTCGTGACCGATGGCGTGCATGAGGTGGGTCTTGCCCAGCCCCACGCCTCCGTACAGGAAGAGAGGGTTGTAGCTGTCGCCTGGCGCCTCCGCGACCGCCTTGGCGGCGGCGTGCGCGAATTGCGAGTTGTGGCCGACAACGAATGATGAAAACCTGAATCGCGCGTTGAGCTCAGAGGGGGCGACAACGGCTTCGGCGATCGCTTCGACCCCGTTGTCATGACCGTTGTCCGGGCCCTGATCATCGTCGCCGTCGAACATGGTGTGCGCGGGCCTATGTCCGGAAGGAGCGATCACAAAATCGATGTCGACCTCAGAGCCCGTGACCGCCTGGAGTGTCTCCTGGATCAGGCCTGAGAAACGGTCCTCGAGCCAATCCTTGGCCAGCTTGCTGGGCACCCCGATCCGGAACGTGCCCCCGTCAGCCGACACGACAGACGTGTTCTTGAGCCACATATCGTAGGTGCGCTTGGCAAGCTGAAAGCGCAGCTCCTCCTGCACCTGCGACCAGATCTGGTCCTGGTTCACCCCACCACCCCCTCTTCCATGCCTGGCCATCCACTGTGGATTCGTCTCCTCGGCCCTGTGGAGCGTAGCCGCGCCCCCTCTGCAGATCCTGTGGACAAATTGGGGTCAACTTTTGCGTCATCGGATGCCCGCGTCTGGCCCGGGCAGCGACCGCCAAGTTGCGCTGCCATGGTCCGCGGATTCAACCGAAGCTCTTCGAGCATGAGCTCCGCCTCCTTGGTGCCTGTGGAAAAGAGCGGGCCGGATTTCCACAGGCAGGCGGCGCCGACCTGTCCGAAATCCACTATCCGGTCAATCCCGAAATATGGAAGCGTTGCTGTACGACTAAATGTTGCTTACTTGTCAGAATTACTGGGTCTGGGTGCGGCAATCTGTACTGCAGCGGGATTCGTCGCGATTTGCTTGTGGCTTCCGGGCGCGCACTATAGCACCGGCCTGTGGATACCGCAAGGCATTTAGGCATGCGATAAAGTGATAGGTCGGGTATCACAAGCCATGCGAATTACGTCGGCTACACTGGCGCGATCAAAAGAACCTATCAACCCAAGAAGAGGTATCGCCGGCGCGTCCATGGTTTTCTGCGCCGGATGAGCACCCGAGGCGGGGCGCGCGTGCTCCGCAATCGCCGCCGCAAAGGGCGAGCGCGGCTGGCGTAGCGGGCGCCCTACCGAGGGCGGGCGCAATGGTCATGAAGAAGCATTTGCGGCTTCGTCGGCGCTCGGATTTCCAAGCGGCGATCAGCGGCCGGCGATTCCACAGCGGGCGCGCGCTGGTCGGATTCGCCGTGCCCACCCCGGCGCCGCAGACGCGGGTCGGGGTGACCGTCAGCCGGATGGTCAAGAGCTCGGTCGAGCGCAACCGGGCTCGGCGACGGCTTCGGGAGGTGGCCCGGCTTGGCCTGCTCGGGCCTGATTCGCCGCTGCATCAGGTGGGAATACGATATGAGGTGGTCCTGATCGCCCGCCCGGCGGCGCTTGAGCTTTCGTTCGCCGACCTGAAGGCGGAGGCGACGCTGGCTGCGCTCAGGCTCGCCAAGCTCAAGCCATGACGAAGCTTTTCCTGCTGTTGATTCGCGGTTATCAACTGTCCCTTGCCCGGGTTCTGCCCCCATCCTGCCGCTATTACCCTTCGTGTTCGCACTACACGTACGAGGCAATCGACCGGTACGGCTGGCTGAAGGGCGGCTGGATGGGAGCGGCGCGGATCGCTCGCTGCCACCCGTTTGCCGCAGGCGGCTACGACCCTGTCCCCTGATCCAGATTTCGACCTGACGGAGTAAAGACAACTGGGCGATTTACTTAAGTTTCTGAGCCCGATTCACGACGCGTGGTGGGCAATTTTTGGCGTCACCTTGCAGGGTGCGCTGAGCTTCATCTACTCACATGTTTTCGGGATTCCAATCTTCGACACCATCGGAGCGTACGGCGTCGCGATCATCGTCCTCACGATCCTCATCCGGCTGCTCCTCGCGCCTCTGCAGCAGTTCCAGCTGGTCACCCAGCGCAAGACCATGGTCGAGCAGCGAAAGCTTGCGCCCCAGGTGGGGGAGCTGCGCAAGAAGTACAAGAAAGAGCCGCAGAAGCTGAACGCCGAGATGATGAAGCTCTACCAGGAACACGGGGTCAACCCGTTCGGCGGACTGATCGGCTGCTTGCCGCTGGTCGTCCAGCTGCCCATCCTGACCGCGCTCTACTACGTCTTCACCAACTTCGGTCGCGGCCACGATGTCGCGACTCACTTTCTTTTCGTCGCGAACCTGAATGAGAACCCGAATCACCACATGATGTTCTCGGGTCTCCCGATCCCGGCGATCACCTATCTGATCTTTCCGCTGCTCGCCGCGGTGACGACCCTCATCCAGTCGAGGATGCTGATGATGCCGCCGCCGCTCAACCCCACCGAGCAGGAGATGCAGACCCTGCAGATGCAGAAGACGATGGTGTGGATCTCGCCGCTGATGATCGGCTACTTTGCGCTCAACGTTCCAGCCGGCCTGGGCCTGTACTGGTTTGTCGGAAACTGCGTCAGTATCATTCAGCAGAGTTTCGTGGTCGGGTGGGGCAACCTGTTGCCGGCAAGGTTCAGGACCGTCGCGGGAGGAGCACCGTCGCTCCAGAGCAGGGCGACCTCGAGCCAGGTGATGCCAAACAGGGCGGCGCCCAACAAGCCGTCCCCCAATAAGGCGTCGCAGAACGGACCCTCCAACAAGCCAAAGTCGGGACCGCAGGGCGGATCCAACAAATCAAAGAGCCGGCGACGTGAGAAGCAAGGCAAGGAGTGAAGGCACTTGAAATCCGCTGAAGGCCGCGGCCGCACACTGGATGAAGCTGTTGACGCAGCGCTGATCGAGCTCCAGGAGAGCCGGCGCAACGTTGACGTCAAGATCCTCAGCGAGACGCCGGAGGAAACCCTCGTCGAGGTGACCGTGATCGACCAGAACGCCCCGACGCCAGACACCATGCCGGCCCCAGCCAACGGCAAGGCCGAGGCGGCGAAGAGCCTGGTCGAAGGTCTTCTCAAGCACATGGGCGTCCGCGCCCAGGTCAGCGTGCGAACAGGCTCCGACCCCATCACCCTCGACATCAGCGGCCGCGACCTGGGCGCGCTGATCGGCTGGCGGGGGGAGACGCTGCGCGCGCTGCAAGCGGTGACCAACGTGATGGTCGGCAAGCATCTCGCCGAGGGCGAGCGCGTGATCGTCGACGTCGAGCGCTACCGGCAGCGCCGCGAGCACACCGTCCGCGAGATCGCTATGCGCGCGGCCCGCCAGGTCAAGATGACCGGCGACGCGATCACGCTTGACGCCATGCAGCCTTTCGAGCGCCGGGCAATCCACCTTGCGCTCGAAGGCGATCCCGACGTGACGAGCTCGAGCATCGGCGAAGAACCCGAGCGTCGTGTCGTCGTCGGACCGCGCAAGCCCGCTGGCGAATAACGGCGATTCAATGGCCGGCGGGCCCGCCGCGAATCGGATCCGCAAGGCAATCGCGCTGGTCAACTCGGTCGCGGACGAGGCCGGCGACGAGGAGGTCACCCCAACCGAGATCGCCGAGGCGATCCGCGACTGCCTGGAGCTGAGCGAGGTCGACGAGGTGCCAAACGTGCGCCGCTACCTGGGCGAGGCGCTCGACGCCGTATCGGACGGAATGCCCGCTGACTTCGTCGCCATGACGCTTTATGCCGCGCTCGGCGCGTTAAGAGAGGGCGGTCAGAACTAGGCCCCTCCTATAATTTGCGCTCCCATGGGCTCCCCGCATCGAGTCCGAGCTTTGCCAGGAGGGGCGCGGCTGGTCACGGAGTCGATGCCCGAGCGTCACTCGACCAGCGTGGTCTTCATGTTCGCCGGCGGTTCACGGCTGGAGGATGAGCGGTTGGCGGGCGTCTCCCATTTCATCGAGCATCTCTACTTCAAAGGCACGCGCCGGCGCCCGTCCTCCAAAGAGATCGCCGACGCCATCGAAGGCGTGGGCGGGTTCATCAACGCCTCGACCGACAAAGAGCTGACCGCGTACTGGGCGCGGGTCCCCTCCGAGCACACAGAGCTGGGACTCGACGTCCTCTTCGATATCGTCGCCAACTCTCGACTCGATCCGGCCGACGTCGAGCGCGAACGGATGGTCATCCTCGAAGAGCTGCGCATGTACCAGGACCAGCCGCAGGATTACGTGCAAAACCTCTTCGAAGAGCTGATCTGGCCGGGCCATCCCCTGGGCCGCGATATCGCCGGCACCGAAGAGTCGGTGTCGCGCCTCAGTCGCGACGACATCCTCGAGTACGCGGACGCGCGCTACCGGCTGCCGAATCTCGTCATCGGCGCGGCGGGCTCGCTCGACGACGACGACACGCTTGCCCTTGTCAGCAAGGGCCTGTCCCTTCGCGAGGGTCTCGATGGGGTGCTGGCCGCGCTGCCGCCGTCGCCGCTCGATGGGCCGCGCGTGCTGATCCGGCGGCGCGAGACGGAGCAGGCGCACATCTGCCTTGGCGCCCGCGCGTTCAGCTACCTCCATCCCGACCGATACGCGCTCGACTTGCTCAACACCGTGCTGGGTGAGGGCATGAGCTCGCGACTTTTCCTGAACATTCGCGAGCGGCTGGGGCTGGCATATGACGTGCACAGCTTCACCCAGAAGCACCGCGACACCGGCTACCTCGGCGTCTACATAGGGGTCGATCCGAAGAAGGCCGTGGATGCGGTCAACGCGGCGATGGCGGAGCTGCGGAGTCTTGGTGAGTCTGAGGTCTCCGCCGACGAGCTGGCTCGGGCCAAGGAGTTCACGAAGGGCCGCCTGAGGCTGGAGCTGGAAACCACCAACGGCGTCGCTTTCTGGCTCACCTACCAGGAGGTGCTGCTGGGTGAGATCAAGAGCATCGAGGAGGAGCTAGCGCTGGTCGACGCCGTGACCGCGGCTGACGTCAAGCGGGTCGCCGATGAGCTCCTGAGCGGCACGATGCAGATGTCCGTAATCGGTCCCTTCTCGCGAGACAGCGCGTTCCGGCTTGCGATCGGCGCCTGAGCGGCGGGCATACGTTTAGGCTGTCGCGGGGCGCCGCGAGCCGGCGAACGTGGTCCCGCTCTCCAGGACGGGAACCTTGTCATAGATGTTCCCGAAGTTCTTGATCGGCCAGATCCGAAACCACGCCTTGCCGTCGATGCGGTCGCGGCTGATGGGGCCGAAAAAGCGCGAATCCTGCGAGCGGTTTCGATTGTCACCCATGACGAAGTACTGGTCCGAAGGCATCACCTCGCCGTCCGATCCGTTGCGCGGGTAGTTGTTGTCGTTCGACCATGCCTCCGGCAGGTACGGCTCGTCGAGCCTGTGGCCGTTGATGTAGACGACGCCGCTACGGATCAACAACTTCTCGCCGGGCAGGGCGATCACGCGCTTGATGAAGTCGGTGGAGTTGTTGGTGGGCGGACGCAGGATGATGATGTCGCCGCGCTGTGGCGCATGCAGCCTGTAATCGATTTTGTTTGCGATCAGGTAATCGTTGTTGTCGAGCGTCGCGAACATCGAGAGGCCTTCCACGTGAACCGCCTGGACCGCGAAGCTGATGCCGACGTAGAGAATGACGGCGAGCACAACGACCTCGGCGACTTCGCGAAACAGCGACGAAGCCGCGGAACGTTCGCTCGAGGCGGCGCCAGCCGCTTGTTCGTGTTGGGCCGCCATGCGTTTTTAGGAAACGAGCTTAGCGCAGACCCGTTCGAGCTCTTCGCGACTCGAATAACGTAGCTCCAGCTTGCCGCGGCTGAGGCTTCCGGTCAGCTTGATCGGCACGCCCAGGCTCGACTCGACATCGGCCGCAATCGCGCGCAGCTCCGCAGAGGTGTCGCCATGCCGGCGGCGCCGGGGCCGGTATGTCCGCACCCAGTTCTCGGTCTGCCTGACCGAAAGGTGCTTGGCGATCACGACTTTGAGCCCGTGCTCCTGGACGGCCTGGCCCTCCAGTGCGATGAGCGCGCGCGCGTGGCCGGCCGTGATCACGCCTGCCGCGACGGCGGACTGCACGGCCGGACATCCGCCGAGCAAACGCAAGGACTGGGTGACCGAGACGCGGTGCTTGCCGAGTCGCTGAGCGGTCTCGTCGTGCGTAAGGCCGAACTCCTCGATCAGGCGGCGAAGGCCGCGTGCCTCTTCGATCGGGTCGAGGTCGGTGCGCTGCAGGTTTTCGATCAAGCCGAGCACCAGCTGTTGGTCGTTGCCCGCGTCACCGCGGACGACGGCGGGGACCGCCTCCAGGCCGGCCAGCCGTGCGGCTCGCCATCGGCGCTCGCCCGCGATCAGCTCATAGCCATCCGCGAGCGGCCGGACGAGCAGCGGCTGCAGCACACCATGGAGCCGGATCGATTCGGCCAGCTCGCCAAGCGGCTCGGAGTCGAAGCGGGATCGCACCTGCTGGCGCGAGGGCCGGATCTGATCGACTGCGATCATCTGCGGCACCAGCGCCTCGCCTTGGCTCGACATCGGGATCAGGGCATCGAGTCCGCGACCGAGTCCGCGGGGGCGTGGTTGGCTCATCGTTCAAGCAGCTCCTTTGCGAGCGCGCGGTATGCGGCCGCGCCTCGGCACGTGGGGTCGTATTCGATCACGGACTTGCCGTGGCTGGGGGCTTCGCTGATGCGGACGTTGCGCGGGATGACGGTCTCCAAAAGATGATGCGGGTGCGCCCGCCGCACCGCGTGCAGCACGTCCCACGCCAGCGTCGTGCGAGCGTCGAATTGGGTCATCAGGATGCCGGCGATCGCGAGCCGTGGGTTGAGGCGCGAGCGCACCAGCTGGTGCGTGTACATGAGGTGGCGAAGGCCTTCGAGAGCGAAATACTCGGACTGCGTGGGGATCAGCATGCTCGTAGCCGCGACCAGGGCGTTGAGCGTCAGCAGACCAAGCGACGGAGGGCAATCGATGAGCAAGATCTCGACGCCGGGCGGGTTGGCGGCAAGCGCATGGCGTAGGAGGCCCTCGCGCTCGGACATCGTGGCGAGCTCGATCTCGGCTCCCGCCAGGTCGATGTGCGAGGCGATGAGGCTCAGTCCGCCCACGCTGGTCGGCTGCACCACTTGCTCGACCGTGGCCTCGCCGGTCAGCAGGTGGTAGATGTTGAGGCGGGCGCGGGCCGGATCGAGGCCGAGGCCCGACGTGGAGTTGGCCTGCGGATCCAGGTCGACGAGCAGGGTGGGATGGCCGACCTCGGCCATGGCCGCGGCCAGGTTGATGGCGGTCGTCGTCTTGCCAACCCCGCCCTTCTGGTTGACCACGGCGATGATCGGAGGCGCCACGGTTGCCAACATGTTGGGCCTGGCTTCGCTCGCGGATCCTACATCTGGGGCCATTGGGGGAATTCTAGCCCTGGTTCGAAGGGATGGCCACTCAGGTTGTTAAGGCTCCCCCAAGGCGGCGGGGCGGCGCCGGCGGGCCCAGATGGCGTAGGCGGAGATGGCGATCAGCGCCACCTCGGCGGCGATGGCCGCGTTCACTACCGCGCCGGCTACGCCGATGCCAACCAACAGGTTGTAGCTGACATGGCAGGTGCACGACGTGGTGGTGTTCGTGTACTTGCGGAGGAGCCCCAGCCCCAGCGCGATCACGAGCACCGCCGCGGTGTCGAGCGAAAAGGCGTACTGCGTGTGGATGGAGGTGAACAGCAGCGCCGTGGCCATGAGGCCGATGCGTGGTTGCAAGGCGCCCCGAAAGAGAATCTCCTCGCAGAGCCCTGGAACCAGCGCCAGGGCCACAATCCCGGCCGGCCCGCCCAGCCCGCCAAAGACGTGGGTGGTGGCGGCATCCACGCGGCGGGCGACGTCTGGCGTCCAGGTATGGCTCAGGACGTCCATCTGCTGGGCGAAGACGAAGAACACGCCAGCGGCCGCCAGCGCGACGGCCGCCTGCCACCAGGCCGGTAATACGAGGCCGAGCCGGCTTGCGGAATCGGGCAGCTCGCGCCGGATGAAAAGGCCGACCCCGAGCAGCGCAAAGATCAGGAACGGCGTCTCGTCGAAGACGAGGTCGGCGATCGTGAGCGGCGGCTGCGCCTTGGCCGTGGCCAGGACGTCGGTGAAGGCGATGACCCCGATGTCGACGCCAAAGAGGATCACGGTCAGGGCCAACGCCAGGGCATGCACGGGGTTGTCGGCGTCGATCGGCAGGGCTCGGGCCACGCGCTCGCGCACCGGTCGCGAAGCGATGGCGGCGGCGAGAAGACCCGTGGCCATGATGGTCAGATCGAGGGCGCGCTGGAGGTCGGCGTTCGCCGCCGGCGCCAGCACCTTCGCCCCGGCCAGGTCGGCCACGCCGAGAAGGCAGATCAGCCCGCCGGCGACGCCAGACAGGATCTCCGCCGCGAGCCCAGCCCAGCGCCTGCCAACCGCAGCATTGGCCGTGATGACGAACGGAAGAGGCGTCAGCTCGACCACGGCCGTCGCCGCGTCGAGGGGAAGGTGGCCGGTCAGCCGGACCTGGTGCCCCTGTCGGGCACGGGAGTCGAGGGCGAACCATCGACAACCGACTTGCCGAACTCGATCAGAGGTTTGAAGAGCTCGATCGGCAGCGGGAGGATGACGGTGGTGTTCTTCTCGGATCCGATCTCGACCATCGTCTGCAGGAATCTCAGCTGCAGCGCGCCCTGCTGCGACGAGATCACCTGAGCGGCGTTGGCGAGCGTCTGCGAGGCCTGGAACTCACCGTCGGCGTTGATGATCTTGGCGCGCTTCTCGCGCTCGGCCTCGGCCTGCTTTGCCATCGCGCGCTGCATCGTGCTGGGCAGCTCCACGTCCTTGATCTCGACCACGGCGACCTTGATCCCCCACGGCTCGGTTTGCTCGTCGATGATCCGCTGCAGGTTCTGATTGATCTTCTCGCGGTTCGCGAGCAGCTCGTCCAGCGTGCTCTGGCCGAGGGCGGCGCGGAGCGTGGTCTGGGAGATCTGCGAGGTCGCGTTGATGTAGTTGAGGACCTGGGTCACGGCCTTGCGAGCGTCGATGACCTGGAAGTAGATGACCGCGTTGACCTTGGCGGTCACGTTGTCGTTGGTGATGATCTCCTGCGGCGGGACCTCGAGGGTGATCGTGCGCAGATCGATCTTGACCAGCCGGTCAACCCCGAACGGGATGATGAAGAAGAGCCCGGGTCCTTTGAGAGGGATCAGCCGGCCGAGGCGGAAGACGACGCCGCGTTCGTATTCGGCGGCGATGCGCAGGCTCGAAAAGACCGCGATGAGCGCGATCACGAGGACGACGATGATCAGCCCGATCGAAAACGCGTCCACCTATTTCCTCTCCTTGGCCTGTCCGTTTTCGGCCTGTCCGTTTTCGCGTGCAACCTGGAGCTGGAGACCGTCGCGCCCGACCACCCGCACGGCCGTTCCGGCCGGGATCGGCGAGGCAGCCTTCGCCTTCCAGAGCGCGCCTGAGACAAAGACTAGACCCTCGGGCGCGAGCTCCTCGCGAGCCTCGCCGAGGGCGCCGACCAGGCTGTCGCCGCCGACGAAGGCCGGCTGGCGCCGGGCGGCCAGCACCTTGCGGATGAAAAAGGCGAAGAAGCCCAGGGTGATGGCGGCCACGGCGATGCTGACGATCGGGTTCACGCCCAGGCCGATAGGACCCGTGTTGATGAGGAAAGCCATGCCGAGCAGCAGGGCGAACACCCCGCCCACGCTGAGAAAGCCATGGGTGGGAGCTTTGAGGTCGGCGATGAACAGGATCAGCGCCAGCAGCATCAACAGGGCGCCCGCGATGTTCACGGGCAGGTTTGCCAGGGAAACGATGGCCAGGATCGCCGCCAAACCACCGACGACGCCGGGCAGGATGAGGCCAGGGTTGGAAAGCTCGGTGATGATTCCGTAACCGGCGACGATGATCAGCAGGGCGGCGATGGTGGGGTCGATGAGCGCGTTCAGGAAGACTTGCCAGAACGGCATCGGGTAGTCGTCCAGGAGCGCGCCGCCGGTATGGAAGGTGAGGCTGCCGTTGGTGCGGGGTGCTTCCCGGCCGTCGACCTGGTTGAGCAGCGAGTGGACGTCCGCCACCTCGAGGTCGGCGACGTGAATCTTCACTGCCTCCTCGGCGTTGATGTTCACGCTGTTGCGCACGGCCTGCTCTGCCCAGTCGGCGTTGCGGCCGTGCATCTCGGCCAGGTTGCGCACCCTGGTGACGGCGTCGTTCAACACCTTGGCCCCGAGATCTCCGCTGAGGTTTTCGCCGGTCGCCTGGATCGGGTGCGCGGAGCCGATGTTGGTGCCTGGGGCCATGGCCAGGACGTCGGCCGCCTGGGCGACGAAGAGACCGGCCGATGCCGCGCGGGCGCCGCTCGGATACACGAAGACGACGACCGGCACCTTGCAGTTGAGGAGGCTGGTCACGATGTCGTCCATGGAGTTCGAGATGCCGCCCGGAGTATTCAGAACGACGAGCAGGGCGTCGGCATGGTCGGCTTCGGCACGGCTGACGGAGGACTGGATGTATGACGCAGTGATGGTGTTGATGTCACCCGTGAGGTCGGCCTGCTCGACATGCGGAGCCGACGCGGTCACGTTCATCGGCACGAGCGCGGCGGCGGCGAAAACGAGCCATCCCAGGCGAAGCGCAACCAGCGCGCGCATGTCCCGAGTATGGCGATTCCCTGCCCCGGCCGACGATGTAAAACGTGGAACATGACCTCCCCACTCGTTGGGGTGGAGCCTCCCGGACCCCGAACAGGCCCCGCGTAGAATCGACGCGATGGGGGCGCAACCCGTTCCGCCGGACGGTGAGGAAGAGGTGATGCGGGACCTGCGGCAGCAAGCAAGGACCACGGCTTCGATTGAGCCTGGCGAGCAGGAACGACTGCTGGAAAAATCAGCGCTGGGCGATCGCGCCAGCCTGGACAGGTTGGTGGCCGCCAACCTCGGCATGGTGATCCGCCTCGCCGAAGGGCGCCAAGACAAGGGTCTTTCGGTGCCGGACCTCGTCCAAGCGGCGCGAACCTTCGCTGCCGGCACCGAGACCGACTTCGCATCGTTTGCCGAGCGCCGGGTCGGCGAGCAGATGGACGCCGCCATCGGCGCCGAGGCCGCGGCGGTGCGCGACGCGGAACTGCTCGTAACCGCCGCCGAAGACTACGAGCGAACGGAGCTGCTGCTGCATCGTGAGCTGCACCGGGCAGCGACAGAGGACGAGCTCGCGGAAAAGCTGGAGTGGACGGTGGACCGCACTCGATACGTGGCCAAGGTCGTCGCCGACGCCCGACGACGCCACGACGAGGAGCTCCTGGCGTTCATCGATCCGGACGCGGTCGACCTCGACGACGCCGTCGACGGCGAGTAGCGAAACGAACCGCACTCCTCTGTACGACAGGCACGTCGCCCTCGGCGGACGGATGGTTGACTTCGGCGGCTGGGAGATGCCGCAGCAGTACACCTCGATCCGCGACGAGCACTTCGCAGTCCGCAAGGTCGCCGGCCTGTTCGATGTCTCGCACATGGGCCGGTTCCGCATCGCCGGCGGATCCAGCCTGGACTTCCTGCAGCATCTGGTCACCAACGACCTGGGCCCCCTGGTCCACGGCCAGGCGCAGTACAACCTGCTCTGCAACGAAGGGGGCGGGATCATCGACGACCTTGTCGTTTACAGGGGCAGCGAGGGTTTTTTTGCGGTCGTCAACGCGTCCAACCGTGAGCGTGACCTCAAGTGGATGCAAGAGCAGGCCCCGCCCGGCATCGAGATCGAAGACCGCACCTTCGAGCTCGGGCTCCTCGCGTTCCAGGGCCCGCGGGCGCAGGAGCTGCTGCCGGCCGAAGGCCTTGAAGACCTGCCCTACTTCGGATTTCGTGGCGGCGACGTGGCCGGTATCCACGCGCTGATCTCTCGCACCGGCTATACGGGTGAAGACGGGTTTGAGCTCTTCATCAACAGCGACCGGGTGGGCGAGGTCTGGGACGCGATCCTTGAACGCGGCCAAGAGGCTGGGGTCCTGCCGGCCGGCCTGGGGGCTCGAGACGCCACCCGCCTCGAAGCTGCCCTGCGCCTGTGGGGCAATGACATGGATGAGACGGTGAACCCCTACGAGGCCGGCCTGGGTTGGACAGTCAAGCTTGGCAAGGGTAGTTTCATCGGCAGCGACGCGCTCCAGAAGATCAAGGCCGAGGGCCCGCGCCGGACTTTGATCGGGCTCAAGACCGAGGCCGGCAACATCGCCCGCCACGGGGCCGCGGTGATGTCAGGCGGCAAGCGTGCCGGCGTCATCACCAGCGGCACGCATTCGTTCTTCCTCGGTTATCCCATCGCCCTCGCGATGGTCGAAGCCGGTACATTTCGGGTCGGAGACAGGGTCGTGGTCGAGGTCAGGGGCAGGGAGGCTCCGGCCGAGGTCGTCAAGCTTCCCTTCTATCGGGGCTCGGCGCGCTCGGCGGCTTCGCCCACCAGATCCTGAGGCAGATGCATTCAGCGGGAAGAAGGAGAGGCGCATGGCTGACCGTCGCTACACCAAGACGCATGAATGGGTCACGGTCGACGGCAAGCATGCAACCATCGGCATCACAGACTTCGCGCAGTCGCAGCTGGGCGACGTCGTCTTTCTAGAGCTGCCCAGCTCCGGACGCAAGCTGACGGCGCGCGAGACGTTCGGCGTCGTCGAATCCGTCAAGGCCGCAAGCGATCTCTACTCGCCGGTGGCGGGGCGCATCACAGAGGTGAACGAGAAGCTCGCGTCTCGGCCCGAGCTCATCAACTCAGACCCATATGGCGAGGGCTGGATCCTCAAGCTCGACCTCGCCGGCGACCTGCCGCCCGACCTGCTCGACGAGACTGACTACAAGAAAGTGACTGAGGCGTCCGCCCACTAAGTTGCCGTACCTCGTCCACTCTCCCGAGGATCGGTCGGCGATGCTGGAGACGATCGGCGTGAGCTCGATGAACGACCTGCTGGTCGACATCCCGCAGACGCTGCGTCTCGAGTCGCTCCAGCTGCCGGCGGGGCTCTCCGAGTTCGAGACCATGGCCCAGGTCGCGGCGCTGGCCAATCGCAACCGGGTGTTCGCGGACCGGCTGACTTTTCGCGGCGGCGGCGTCTACCGGCGCTTCATACCGGCGGCGGTGGCCGCGGTGACCTCGAAGCCCGAGTTCTACACCGCCTACACGCCGTATCAGGCGGAAGCGAGCCAGGGCACTCTGCAGGCGATCTTCGAATTCCAGACCCTGATCGCGGAGCTCGCGGGCCTCGACGTGGCGAACGCCTCCCTCTACGACGGCGCGACAGCCGTCGCCGAGGCGGCGATGATGGCCTACGTCCACACCGGTCGCAACGAAGTCCTGGTCTCGGGCTACGTCCATCCCGAGTACGTGCAGGTGCTGCGCGCTTTCGGTGAGGGGCGCGGGATCAAGGTCCGCAAGGGCGGCGAGCCCAACAAGAAGACCGCCGCGGTGATCTTTCAGCAGCCAGACTTCCTCGGCCTGCTGGTCGACCCCCGCGCCCTCACGGCCGCCGCCCACGAGGTCGGCGCACTCGCCATCGCCGCGGTCGACCCCATCAGCCTGGCCATCCTCGCCCCTCCAGGTGAGTACGACGCCGACATCGCCGTCGGCGAGGGGCAGCAGCTCGGACTCCCGCCGAGCTTCGGCGGGCCGCACGTGGGCTTCGTCGCCTGCAAACGCGAGCTCGTCCGCAAGCTGCCGGGACGCCTGGTCGGGACCGCCCACGACGCTGCGGGCCGCCGAGGCTTCGTGCTCGCGCTGGCGGCACGCGAGCAGCACATCCGGCGCGAGAAGGCGACCTCTAACATCTGCACCAATCACTCTCTGTGTGCGCTTGCGGCGGCTGTGTACCTCACATACATGGGCCCCTACGGTCTGCGCCAGGTCGCGGAGGTGAGCTTCACCCGAGCCCACGTTCTCGCCGAACGTCTGGCGGCCTTGTCTGGCTGGGAGCTCGCCTTCCCGGAGCGGCAGTTCCTGAACGAGTTCCCGATTCGGGTCCCCAAAGGCTCGGCGGTGGTGAGGAAGCTGGCGCGCAAGGGAATCCTCGGCGGCCTCGATGTCAATCGCTGGTTTCGCGAGCTGAAGGGCGTGCTCACTTTCACCTGCACCGAGGTCAACGACCCGCGCGCCATCGACGAGCTGCTGCAGGCTTTGGCGTCATGACCGAACCCCTCAGCTTCGAGTTGAGCCGGCCGGCGGTCGATCCGCCGCGGCTGCCCGACGCCAATGTCGCCGGACCGTCGCCGGCCGACGTCCTGCCGCGCGGGGCGTTACGCGCCAAGCCGCCAGGCCTGCCGCGGCTGAGCGAGCCCGAGATCATGCGCCACTACAGCCGCATGGCCTCGCTCAACTATTCGATCAGCGAGAACTTCTACCCGCTCGGCAGCTGCACCATGAAGTACAACCCGGTCGTCAACGAGGCCGCGGCCGCGCTGCCCGGATTTGCGGAACTCCATCCTTACCAGGACGAGGAGACGGTCCAGGGCGCGCTCGAGCTCATGTGGCGGCTCGAGCAGGCTCTGTGCGCGATCGTCGGCGTCGATCGGGTCACCTTGCAGCCTGCCGCGGGGGCGCACGGCGAGTGGACGGCGCTGCGCATGATCCGCGCCTACCAGCACTCGCGCGGCGAAGCCCGCACCGAGGTGCTGGTGCCCGACTCAGCGCATGGGACCAACCCCGCCAGCGCCGCCTTGAGCGGGTTCCAGGTGGTGGAGGTCAAATCGGGCGGGGACGGCCGGATCAGCCTGGCCGACCTCGAATCGAAGCTCTCGCCGCGTACCTCGGCGCTGATGCTGACCAACCCCAACACCCTGGGCCTGTTCGAGCGCGAGATCCTCGATATAGCGGAGCTTGTGCACTCGACGGGGGCGATGCTCTACTACGACGGCGCCAACCTGAACGCCTTCATGGGCATCTGCAGGCCCGGCGACATGGGCTTTGACGCCGTGCATATGAACCTGCACAAGACCTTCACCACTCCCCATGGCGGAGGCGGCCCCGGCGCCGGCCCGGTCGGCGTCAAGTCGGAGCTGGTGCCCTTCCTGCCCGCCCCGACCGTGGAGCGGACCAACGGCCGCCTCACCCTCGACCACAAGCGCCCGCAGTCGATCGGGCGGGTGCGCAGCTTCTACGGGAATTTCGGGATGCTGGTCCGCGCCTACACCTACATCCTGGCCATGGGCGGCGACGGCCTGAGCCAGGCCTCACGGGACGCCGTGCTGTCGGCCAACTACCTGCGCAAGCTCCTGGACGGCCACCTCGAGATGCCGCACGACGGGCCCTGCATGCACGAGTTCGTCGCCAGCGCTCACAACCTGACGGTCCAGGATGGCGTCCGCGCCCTCGACCTGGCCAAGGCTCTCCTCGACCGCGAGTTCTATGCCCCGACCGTCTACTTCCCTCTCGTCGTGCCCGAAGCGATCATGGTCGAGCCGACCGAGACCGAGAGCAAGGCCACCCTCGACGCCTTCGCCCAGGCGGTCAGGGAGATCGTCGCCCAGGCCAAAACCGACCCTCAGGGTCTCCACCAGGAGCCCAAGCGGACCCCGGTCGGGCGCCTCGACGAAGTGGCCGCGGCACGCCGGATCAACGCCTATCTCCAGGGTCAGAGCGAGGACCCGGTGCTGCGTTGGAAAGCGGCCGCGGAAAGCCCCTCATAAAGGGCCCTGTTAAGAGCCTTCACAGGCCTTTTTCGTATTCAAAATCCGGTAGAATTGAGAGCCTGAAGTTCTGCCCAGTTGATCCCCATGAGTTCTCCACGCTGGGAGGGCCAATACACCGGTCGGGCGCGCACGAGGCGCACCTGTGATGGCGGTCCGAAAGCCGCTTCCGGGACGTGACCCAAGGCCCAGATCCCTAGGCGCGGACGTGGCGTACACCGCCGAGCAGATCCAGGTCCTGGAGGGCCGGGAGCACGTGCGGCGGCGTCCGAGCATGTACATCGGCTCGACCAGCGCCACGGGTCTCCACCACCTGGTCTACGAGGTGGTCGACAACGCCGTGGACGAGGCCCTGGCCGGGTACGCCCACAAGATCTTGGTCACCCTGTTCGCCGACGGCAGCGTCGAGGTCGACGACGACGGCCGTGGCATCCCGGTCGACGTTCACAAGAAGGAAGGCCTGTCCGCCCTCGAGCTCGTGATGACCCGCCTCAACGCCGGCGGCAAGTTCGGCGGGGGCGGCTACAAGGTCTCGTCGGGGCTCCACGGCGTCGGCGTTTCGGCCGTCAACTTCCTCAGCCAGCGCCTCCAGGTCTGGGTTCATCGGGGTGGCAAGGTCTACCACCAGGAGTACGAGCGCGGCGTGCCCAAAGCCGGGGTCAAGCCGGTGGGCAAGACCGACCGCACCGGCACCATCGTTCGGTTCTGGCCCGACCCGCAGATCTTCCCCGAGACCAAATTCGACCGCGAGGTCATCCTGCACCGCCTGCGCGAGATGGCCTATCTGAACAAGAGGCTCGAGATCGCCCTCGCCGACGAGACGCTTGGCTACTCGAGCACCTTCTATTTCGAGGGCGGCATCGTCGCCTTCGTGCGCGCCTTGAACCGCGACAAGACGGTGGTCAACGTGCCGCCGTTCTACGTCGACCGCGAGGTGGAGGGCACCCAGGTCGAGATCGCTCTTCAGTACAACGAGACCTTCGTCGAAAACGTGATCGCCTTCGCCAACACGATCCACACCATCGAGGGCGGCACCCACCTGACCGGTTTTCGGTCCGCGCTGACCAACGTGCTGAACCGCTACGCGCGGAAGGCGGGGATCCTCAAGGAGCAGGATCCAAACCTCTCCGGCGAGGACGTGCGCGAAGGTCTGACCGCAGTGATCAGCGTCAAGGTGCTGGAGCCGCAGTTCGAAGGCCAGACCAAGGGCAAGCTCGGCAACGCCGAGGTCCAGGGCCACGTGTCATTGGCACTGAGCGAAGGATTCACGCAGTACCTCGACGAAAATCCATCCGAAGGCCGGCGCATCATCGAGAAGTCGCTGACTGCAGCACGGGCTCGCGAAGCCGCGCGTAAGGCGCGCGACCTGGTCCAGCGCAAGAGCCTTCTCGAGTCGAGCACGCTCCCCGGCAAGCTCGCCGACTGCTCGGAGCGCGACCCCTCGCTTTGCGAGCTCTACATCGTCGAGGGCGATTCCGCCGGCGGCACGGCCAAGGGCGGCCGCGACCGCCGCACCCAGGCGATCCTGCCCCTGCGCGGCAAGATTCTCAACGTCGAGAAGGCGCGCCTCGACAAGGTGCTGACGTCAGACGAGATCCGCAACCTCATCACCGCGATGGGCGCCGGCGTCGGCGACAACTTCAACATCGAAAAGATTCGCTATCACCGCATCGTGACCATGACCGACGCGGACGTCGACGGCAGCCACATCCGCACGCTTCTGCTCACGTTTTTCTTCCGCTACTTCCCGCAGGTGATCGACAAGGGTTACCTGTACATGGCGCAGCCGCCGCTATTCAAGGTGTCGAAGGGAACGGGCAAGAACATGAAGGTCATCTGGTGCCAGTCCGAAGCCGAGCGCGACAAGGCGATGCGTGAGCTCGGCAAAGGTGCTGAAGCCGCGCGGATGAAGGGTCTTGGCGAGATGAACGCCGAAGAGCTCTGGGAGACGACCATGAACCCCGCGTCGCGCGTCCTCCTCAAGGTCACCGTCGACGATGTGGCCGCGGTCAACGACATCTTCGAGAAACTGATGGGTCCCGACGTCGAGCCGCGCAAGAAGTTCATCCAGGCGCACGCCAAGAGCGTCCGCAACCTCGACATCTGAGGACGGCCACATGCGAATAGCGGTCGACGCCATGGGCGGCGACCACGCGCCGGCCGAGATCGTGCGCGGGGCAGCCCAGGCGGCAGGAGAGTTTGGTCTCGACATCTCGCTTGTCGGTCTGCCGGCCGCGGTGCAGCCGCTTCTCGACAGTCATCCGCGGCTGCAGCTGGTGCCCTGCACGCAGGTGATCGGCATGGACGAGCATCCGGCTCAGGCGGTGCGCGTCAAACCGGACTCATCAATCTGCGTGTGTGCCCGACTGTGCAAAGAGGGACGCGTGGCGGGCTGGACGTCCGCCGGAAATTCGGGTGCGATCATGGCCGCGGCGCTCTTGATTCAGGGCCGGATCAGGGGAGTCGAGCGGCCCGCGCTTGGCTCCATCGTGCCGACGCAGAACGGCTTTGCGTACTTCCTCGACGTCGGCGCCAACGTCGACTCCAAGCCCGACTACCTGGTGCAGTTCGCGGCCATGGGCGAGGTTTACGCGCGCGAGATGCTCGGCCGGCCCGAGCCACGCGTCGCGCTCCTGAGCAATGGCGAGGAAGAGGGCAAGGGTGACGAGCTGGTCCGGGAGACGAGCAGGCGCTTGCGAAGCACGATGCCCGGATTCATCGGCAACGTCGAACCCAAGGACATTTACGGCGCACGTGCTGACGTCGTGGTGGCGGATGGCTTCGTCGGCAACATCGCGATCAAGATGGCGGAGGCCACCGCAGAGTTTTTGTTTCGGACTCTTCGCGACGAGATTCCGAAGACGCTGCCCGGCATGCTGGGCGGGTTGCTGATCCGAACCGGCGTGCGTCAGATCCGCGAGCGGATCGACTGGCGGGAGTTCGGCGGCGCGCCGCTCCTCGGCATCGACGGGGTGGCGGTGGTGGCGCATGGACGTTCTGATGCACGGGCGATGAAGAACGCCATCCGGGTCACTCGCGACGCGGTCGAGAACCAGCTCGTCGGTAAGATTCGGGCCGAGGTGGGGAGGCCATGAGAAACGGGCGAACCCGCGTGGTCGTGACCGGCATGGGGACGGTCAATCCGCTGGGCAAGGACCTCGAGGAATACTGGCACGGGCTGATCGAGGGCCGCAGCGGGGCGAGCCCGATCGAGCGATTTCCCAGCGACCGCTTGCCCACAAAGTTTGCCTGCCAGGTCAATACCTTCAATGCGCAGGACTACATCGAGCGCAAAACGGCATCCCGCATGGCCCGCTTCTCGCAGATGGCGGTGGCGGCGTCGGGGATGGCGCTGACGGATTCCGGAATCGACCTCTCCAAAGAAGACGACTATCGGGTCGGCGTGGCGATGGGGACGGGTATTGGCGGATTTGACGAGATGACCCAGGGTGCGATCTCGTTCGCCACCAAGGGCCGCCTCAACCCGCTCTACGCGCCGATGATCATCCCGAACATGGCCGGCGCCTCCGTCGCGATGCAGTTCCACCTGCACGGTCCGAACACGACGGTGACGACCGCATGCGCGGCTTCCACGCAGACGCTCGGCGAAGCGACGCGCATGATCCAGCGCGGAGATGCGGACGTGATGCTGGCCGGCGGCGCTGAGGCGTCGTTGTGTGAAGTCGGCATCGCGGCGTTCAACGCGATCCGTGCGCTCTCGACGCGCAACGACGCGCCGGAACGGGCCAGCCGGCCGTTCGATCGGGACCGCGATGGTTTCGTCCCGGGCGAGGGTGCGGGCACTTTGATCCTGGAATCACGTGAGCACGCGATCAATCGTGGAGCCCGCATCTACGGCGAGGTCCTGGGTTACGCGACCACGAACGACGCCTACCACCAGGTCGCCCCCGATGAGACCGGCGAGGCGCCGGCGAAGGCGGTGGTGCTGGCTCTCAAGGATGCGGGCCTGCAGCCGGAGGACATCGACTACGTCAACGCGCACGGAACCTCGACCCAACTCAACGACGCCGGCGAGACGAAGGCCCTGAAGATCGCCCTCGGCGACCACGCACACAAGGTCGCGATCAGCAGCACCAAGTCGATGATCGGTCACCTGCTCGGCGCGGCCGGCGCGGTCGAGGCCATCGCGACGCTGCTCACGATCAACCGCGGCATCATCCATCCGACCATCAACTATGAAAATCCGGACCCCGACTGCGACCTCGACTACGTGCCCAACACTGCACGCCGCAAGGACGTGCGGATCGCCATCTCCAACGGATTTGGTTTTGGCGGGCACAACGCGGTCGTAGTCCTGGCCAGGTATCAGGAGTAGCTCTTTGGCAGACGACACGCTCGGCACAGTCCTCACCCGCAGCCTCCAGGAGGAGATGCAGACCTCCTACATGGAATATGCGATGTCCGTCATCATCAGCCGGGCCCTGCCCGACGTGCGTGACGGGCTCAAGCCGGTGCAGCGCCGGATTCTCTACGCCATGCATCGAGCCGGCGCGACGAGCGGCAGCCGGACCAAGAAGTCCGCCGCCTTCGTCGGCGACGTGCTCAAGCTCTATCACCCGCACAGCGATACCGCGGTTTATGACGCGCTCGTGCGGATGGCCCAGCCTTTCTCGCTGCGTTATCCGCTGATCGAGGGCCAGGGGAACTTCGGCAGCGTCGACGGCGATCCGCCGGCGGCGATGCGCTACACGGAGGCCAAGCTGTCAGCGATCACCGGCGAGCTGATGGCGGACATCGAGAAGCAAACCGTCGACATGGGGCCGAACTACGACGGCTCCGAAGAGGAGCCGTCGGTGCTCCCTGCCCGTGTGCCCAACCTGCTCGTCAACGGCGCCTCCGGGATCGCGGTCGGAATGACCACCAACATCCCTCCGCATAACCTGCGTGAGGTCACCGCCGGCGTCAAGCACCTGGTCGACAATCCTGAAGCGACCGCCGAGGACCTGCTGACCCTCATCAAGGGTCCCGACTTTCCGACCGGTGGCATCGTCATGGGCACGACCGGCATCAAGGCGGCCTATTCGACCGGCCACGGCCGCATCATCGTCCGCGCGCGTCACTCGCTCGAGCAAGCACCGAACGGCCGCGAGCGCATCATCGTCTACGAGCTGCCATACGCGGTCAACAAGGCCGCCCTGGTGGCCAAGATCGCCGAGCTCGTCTCCGAGCGCAAGCTCGAGGGCATCGCCGATCTGCGCGACGAATCCGACCGCAACGGCATGCGCGTCGTGATCGAGCTCAAGCGAGAGGCGCAGGTGTTCACCGTGCTGAACAACCTCTACAAGCACACCACTCTGCAGACGACGTTCGGCGTGATCATGCTGGCGATCGTCGACGGCCGCCCGGTCGTGCTCAGCCTGAAGCAGGCGCTCCAGCTGTTCATCGATCACCGGCGCAACGTGATCCTGCGGCGTACGCGGTACGACCTCGAGCGGGCGCAGGAGCGGGCGCACATCCTCGAGGGCCTCAAGATCTGCCTCGACCACCTCGACGAGGTGATCAAGACGATCCGCGCCGCCTCCGACCAGGACGTGGCGGCGACTCAGCTGCAGACGAAGTTCGGTTTGAGCGAGCGCCAGGCGAAGGCGGTGCTGGCTCTGACCCTCGGCCGCTTGACTCGGCTGGAGCGCAGCAAGATCGATGAGGAGTACGAGCAGGTGATCAAGACGATCGCCTACCTGGAAAGCATCCTGGCCAGCGACCAGAAGGTGCGGCTCCTGATCAAGGAAGACATGGACGAGCTGGTCAAGAAATACGGCGATGACCGCCGGACCGAGATCACCGGGCAGGAGGCTACCGAGCTCTCCGCTGAGGACCTCGTGCTCAAAGAGGAAGTCGTAGTGACATTGACCCACCGCGGTTACGTGAAGCGGCAGCCTCTGCGCGTCTTTCGCGCGCAGAAGCGCGGAGGCGTCGGATTGAAGGGGGCGCGACCGACCGCCGGGAGCGAGGCGCCCAGTGGCACTCGTGAGGAGGACTACGCACTTCACCTGCTGACGACGCACACCCACGCCTCGATGCTTTTCTTTACGCAGAGCGGGCGTGTGTTCCAGCTGCGGGTGCACGAGGTGCCGGAGCGGGAGCGACAGGCGAAGGGGATGCCGATCAACAACCTGATCGACATCGGCTCCAACGAGCGGATCACCGCTGTGTTCGTGCGCCCCGAAACCGAGAGCGAGGCCCACTACATGCTCATGGTCACCAAGAACGGATACATAAAGAAGACGGCGATGGCCGAGTACGCCAACGTGCGTCGCAATGGTTTGATCGCGATCAACCTGCAGGATGGGGACGAGCTCGACTGGGTGACGCCGACGAGTGGCTCGGACGAGGTCATCATCGCGACCGAGCTGGGCAAGGCGATCCGTTTCAGCGAGACCGAGGTTCGCGCGATGGGCCGCGACACGCAGGGTGTGATCGGGATCAAGCTCGGCAAAGGGGACGCGGTCGCGGGCATGGCGACCGTGGTCGAAGGTGGCGACCTGCTCGTCATCACACAGCGCGGTTACGGCAAGCGAACGCCATTGTCCGAATACCCGATGCACCACCGCGCAGGCCAGGGCGTGTTCACGTTGAAGGTGACTGACCGTGTCGGCAAGCTGACAGCGATGCGAGTTGTGAGCGACCCTGAAGAGGAGGTGCTCGTGATCAGCGCGAGCGGCATGGTCCTGCGCACGCCGGTCGGCGCCATCTCGCAGATCGGAAGGCAGACCCAGGGCGTGATCGTGATGCGCCTGGCGCCGGACGACCAGGTCGTGGCGATCGCGCCGGTGGCGGGGATCGAAGAGGGCGACGGCAAGGAGTGAGCGTGGACCTCGGCTGGGCCGGCATCTGGCTGCTGATCGCCGGCGGCGCCGCGATCGTGGTCGAGGGCGCGCTCGCGGCGTGGTGGAGCGTGCGGATCACCAGGCGCGCCCAGGCGCTCAATGAGCGACTGAGGGGCGAGCAAGCTCACCTGCAGACTGACGTGGAGAGGCTCCGCGTGTCGGTGGCCGAATCCGCCGTGCTCTGGCAGCCGTACCGCCGCTGGCTGCGCTGGCTGCGTCACCCCCTGGCGATCGCCGTCCTCCAGTCTTACGCGCGGCGCAGGCTGACGCGATGACCGGGGAGCGCTCCCGGGCCGGCTCGGGGACCCAAACCTTTGCCCAGCAGGCCGCCAACGATGCTGTGACGCGCGAACGTGCGCGCATCGCCCGCGAGCTGCATGACGGAATCGCCACCGAGCTGGCCGGCGCGATCTCGCTTTTCAAGGTTTATCTCGAGAAAGGTGAAGGCCATCGGGACGAGACCCTCATGAATGTCTTCGAGATCCTCGAGCGGTCGTTGACCCGCGTCCGTGAGTCGCTTGCCGACTTGCGACCGGCCGCGATCGGTCCGGACGGGCTCCTCGGGGACCTGCGGCGCGAGGCTGAAGAGTTCGCGCGTCTTTATGGCATCCGGGTCGAGCTGTCGAACAATGGAACCGAGGACATGCTCTCCCCGCATCACCGCGAGGTCGTGGCGCAGGTTGTCCGCGAGGCGTTGACGAATGTGCGCCGGCACAGCGGGTCCTCGATCTGCCGGGTCAGGATGGGATTTGCGGCGCGGCCGTTCCTGATCGAGGTCTCAGACGAAGGCCGCGGCTTCGCCGACCATGGGCTGGCCGGCTACGGGCTGATGGGGATGCGCGAGAGAGCAGCGGGAATCGGCGGGCGGCTCGAGGTGGTGAGCACCGAAGGCCGCGGCACCACGGTGTTCCTCTTCGGTCCGAATTAGGAGTCCGACTACCAGGTCATACGACTCAGCTGGATCGAGCGAAGCATGAGATCGCTTGTGCTGACCGACTGAAGCTTTCGGGTCACGTTGTCGACGAGCGTTTGTGCACGGTGGTCATCCGCCTGCATCGCGCGTGCGATCTCCTGACTCGAGAAGCCATGGCTCAGCAGCTGCGCCACCGCGGTCTCCGCCACACTGAGCCGGCTCAGCGGTCCACGTAGGGCGGCGACCATGGGTGCGAGACTTGCGCCGAGGTTATGGGCGAGGGTGACGTCGTCGTCGGAGTACCAATGATCCTGCCGGCATCCCACGATCAGCAGCCCGATCGGTCGTTGGCCGCGCTCGGCCACTGGTGCGTACAGAATCGCCGGCCAGTCCAGCTCCCAGTCATACTCGTTGGTCGCTTCGTCCGTTTCGATGACTGAGTTGATGACGGTCGGTTTTCTTTCGAACAGCGCGAGTCGTGCGAGCGGCAGGAGCGGGTGGCTGACCATGAAACGACGCGAGATCTCCGACGCAGCTATCGGCTGCAGGCAACCTCCGCGCAGGTAGCCGACCACCCAGCGATCATGCCGGATGGTGGACAGGGCCAGTCCCAGCCGGCGCCTGGCTTCTGGTAGGTCTGGGAGCTGGCCCATGCCGGGCAGGTTATGTCCCTCCACCACCCCTGACCTCAGGCCTGATTCAGCGTTTCCTCAAGAAACCCTGAACCTGCTAGCTTGCGAGCGGGGATTGGAGCGTGACCGCCAAGTTGCTGGTGGTGGACGACGAGCCGCGGACGGCTGAGCTGACCGCCGAGCTGCTGCGCCGCGCTGGGTATTCGGTGGACGTCGCGAGCAGCGGCACCGAGGCGCTCGAGCGTGTCCGCTCAGGATCGCCCGACCTGATGCTGCTCGACTACGAAATGCCGGACATGGAGGCGCCCGAGGTGCTCGATACGCTGCGCTCAGGGACGGACCGGATCCCGTTTCCGGTGATCATCCTCACGGGCGCGCGCCACTCGCCTGGCGATCAGGTCGTCGGCATCGAACGCGGCGCGACGGATTACATCGTGAAAGGGACCGACCGGCAGGTGATGCTGGCGCGGGTTCGCGGTGCGCTGCGCGAGAGAGCGTCGTCGCCCGGCGCTGTGATGCGCGGCCGGCTGCACCTCGATGCCGCGCGAGGTGAGGCGCGGCTCGGCGATCGAGTGTTGAAGCTCGAGCGGCGCCCGCTGCTGATGCTGCAGCTGCTCGCGAATCGTTCGGGCGAGGTGGTGCCCAGGTCTGAGCTCCTCGAACGAGTGTGGGGCAGCTCTTACACCGGCTTCGAGCACAGCATGGAGCAGGCGGTGCATCAGATCCGGCGCGAGCTGCGCGAGCCCGGATGGATCGAGACAATTCGTGGGATCGGCTACAAGCTCACCGTCCAGGCCTGAGCTGACGGCGGCGCTGCACCGGCTGCGCTCGACGCTCGCTCGGGTGCGCGCGGAGATCGAGCTGGCGCATTCTGACGGCGATCCGCCGCCCGTCGACCGCCTCCTGGTCGACCTGCATGAAGCGCTGGACTTGCTGGGGAAGGTTGAGGCGGCGGCATTTTCGATCGTCTCGGTGCTGGTGGTGGACGACGATGAACGGCTGGCGGAGCTGACGGCGCGCGGGCTGCGCCGGCTTGGCTACGAGGCTGAGTCATCAGGCCGCCTGCGCGCGTTGCGGCCGCGCGAGGTGGTGGTGTTCGACCTGGGGTTGTTCGCGTCACTGGATGCCTCCGAGCGAGGGACGCTCAAAGCCGCGCACCCGATCGTGGTCACCGGCGCCACGGATCCTGGGTCGCGGGCCGTGGCCGACGACCTGGGCGCGAGCGAGTACCTCGTCAAGCCGGTCGAGATGGACGACCTGGCGGCGGCAATCAAGCGGCGCGCGTCGGCATAGGATCATTTGCCGTGACAGTCATGTTTGGCGGCCTGGCTGTGTTGGCGGTCGCAGCCGTGGTCGTCGCTGCTGCGGCAATTGCGATCGCGTGGATCGTGCACGAGGCGCGGCAGAACCGGAATCAGTAGTCCATCCGGCTACCTTGGCTGGCGATCGCTCCGGTCCTCTTCGGCTTGGGTGCTTGGAAGCGCGCGGCACGTGCGTCGATCTTGGAGTAGTCTTCGAACGCAGACTGGACCACGTCAAGCGTGGGGCAAACCATGCAGGAAGCAAAGCTCGAGGCCAGGTACCAGATGTGGATCGCGCGCGGGGGACGCGTGCGGCTAGAGCCGACCGAGCGACGCGTGCGAGCCAGACTCGGAGGCACGACAGTGGCGGACAGCAGGCGAGCCCAATTGCTGTATCTGCCGCCCCCACTCAACGCCTATGCATTTCCCCGTGACGACGTGCGCTGGGACCTCCTCCACGAGTCCAGCACGGCCATGACCATGCCTGGTGTGGGCGAGGTGAAACACTGGTCCGTGGCCGTGGGCGGCCAGGTTCGCGAGGGTGCGGCGTGGACTTTTCCCCAACCACCGCCCGGACTGGAGCCTCTGAGCGGGTTGGCGGTGATTCGCTGGCAGATGATGGACGCATGGTTTGAGGAAGACGATGAGGTATTCGTCCACCCGCGAGATCCCTATCACCGGGTCGATGTTCTGAACTCATCGCGGCAGGTCAAGGTGCTGGTGGGCGGCGAGATTGTGGCCGAGACGGGCAGGCCGCGCCTTCTGTTTGAAACCGGTCTGCCTGTTCGCTACTACATTCCCATGCTGGATGTGAGGATGGATCTGCTCGAACCAAGCGACACGATCTCACGATGTCCCTATAAGGGCGTGGCCTCTTACTGGTCAGTTCGCACCGGGGAGAACGTGCACCCCGACCTCGCCTGGTCGTACAAATCCCCGATTCCGGAGTGCCCGAAGATCGAGAACCTGATCGCGTTCTTCAACGAGCGGGTCGACCTCGAGGTCGATGGGGAGCGCCAAGAGCGGCCCCAAACGCCATGGTCTGTTGCCCCGGACCGCCCCCGCACACAAAGGGTTGACGACAGCGATTTGCCGCGCGGCAATGGAAGCGCCTGATGTCGACGGTTCCGCAGCCTCTTTGGCTGCGTGCGAGCCGGGAGGTGCGCCGATTCGCCGCGTCTTTTGTACGCGCGCCCGCCTGCGCCTTGTGCGGGGGAGGAGACGCCCAGACCGGTTGGCATCTCGATCCAACCGGCGGGATGCATGGCCGCTGCCCTGGCTGCCTCGACGAGCCAAACGCCGGGCGGACGATGCCGAAACCAGGCTTCCGGCCCACGAACTAGTCGGACGGGCGCTGCACGCTCTATCTAGGTCTTGCTGCGCGACGATCGTGCTTGGGGGACGAGCCCGTACCCAGTTCGAATAGCCGTGGCACCATATCTCGACTCCA
>Ga0209376_1000736_pt1 | contig 35113 bp, 39 predicted proteins | sample GraSoiAngelo_134_FD_185891 | JGI IMG/M metagenome (GOLD analysis project Ga0209376, IMG submission 185891) | Grasslands soil microbial communities from the Angelo Coastal Reserve, California, USA - 14_0929_05_30cm (SPAdes) (version 2) | ecosystem: Environmental > Terrestrial > Soil > Grasslands ...
TGCTTCCAAGTGACCGGCTCGTTCAAGCCGCGCGGCGCCTTCAACGCGATCCTGTCCCTGGTCGCGCGCGGCGCGCGCCCGCCGGGCGTGATCGCCGTCAGCTCGGGCAACCACGCCCAGGCTGTCGCCCTAGCCGCGTCGTCGGTCGGCGTGTCGGCGCTGATCCTGATCCCCGAGGACGCCAACCCCGCCAAGGTGGCCGCGACGCGAGCGCTCGGCGCCGAGGTGATCCAGGAAGGGATCACCTTCGCCAACCGCGAGCAGAGGCTGCGGGAGGTGATGGCTGAGCGCGGGTACGTGCTCGTCCACCCCTTCGACGACTGGGACGTGATCCACGGTCAGGGCACGGTCGCGCGCGAGCTCCTGGAGGACGGGCCGGACCTCGAGGTCGTGGCGGCGCCGCTGGGCGGGGGAGGCCTACTGTCGGGCACGGCGATCGCGGCCAAGCGTCACCGACCGTCGCTCAAGGTCGTCGGGGTCGAGCCGGCGGCCGCGGACGACGGCTACCGGTCGTGGCGGTCGGGCAGCATCCAGACGCTCGGCGCGTCGCCTTCGACGCTCGCCGACGGTGTGCGGACGACCGCGATCGGGAAGCGCAACTTCGAGGTGATGTTCGAGCATGGCCTCGTCGACGAGGTCGTGACGGTCACCGAGGAGGAGATCGCCGCCGCGGTCAAGGTGGCGTGGTCCCGCCTGCACCTGGCCCTGGAGCCGACGGGTGCACTGCCGCTCGCCGCCCATGTGGCCGGCAAGCTGACGGAGGGTCGCAGGACGGGCCTCATCCTCAGCGGCGGCAACGCCAACCTCCAGACGGTGGCTACACTCCTGAAATAGGTGATCCCGGTCAAGGAAGTGATGACGCGGAACGTGATCACGTTTCGCGAAGACACGCCGGTCGACGAGATCGCCACGACGCTGACGTCCAAGCGCATCACCGGCGCGCCCGTGATCGCCAACGAGGGCCACGTCGTCGGCATCGTCTCCGAGACGGACGTCTTCTCGAAGAAGGGCAAGACGGCGCGCGACATCATGAGCCCGCGAGTCATCTCCGTCACCGAGGAAACCGGGATCGACGAGGCGGCGCGGCTGCTGATCGGTGAGCGCATACGCCGCGTCCCCGTGATCCGCGGGGGCAAGATGGTCGGCCTCTTGAGCCGGTCCGACGTCCTCGACTTCTTCGCCAAGACGCGCTGGACCTGCAACGTCTGCGGCTGGTGGGAGAGAAGCCTCGAGCGGCCGCCCAAGTGCTTCTCCTGCTCGAGCACCGACCTTCGCCTGGAGAGGGCTGATCCCGGACATTGAGGGCGCGGCGATCCGCCAGTCGCTGAAAGCCCAGAGCTTCACCGAGTCCGTGATCCGGGAGATGACGCGCCTCAATCTGGCGCTCCACGGGCCGGACAAGGCGGTCAACTTCGCCCAGGGATTCCCCGACTTCGATCCCGACCCGCGCATCCTCGACGCGGCGGCGAAGGCGCTGCGTGGAGGCTTCAACCAGTACGCGACGACGTGGGGCGCGCCCTCGCTCCGGCAGGCGGTCGCGCGCAAGTACACGACGGCATGGAGACGGACGGTCGACGCGGATGCCGAGGTCACCGTCTCGTGCGGCGCCACGGAGGCGATGATCGCCGCCATGCTCGCCGCGGTCGACCCCGGCGACGAGGTGATCGTCTTCGAGCCGTTCTACGAGAACTATGGCCCCGACTGCGTGATCAGCGGCGCCGTGCCCCGCTACGTGACGCTGCGGCCGCCTGACTGGTCGTTCGACCCCGACCAGCTGCGCGCCGCCTTCACGCCACGGACGCGCGCAATCATCGTCAACACGCCGCACAACCCGAGCGGCAAGGTGTACTCCCGCGAGGAGCTCGCGCTCATCGCCTCGCTGTGCGTCGAGCACGACGCGATCGCGATCACCGACGAGATCTACGAGCACCTCGTGTACCGGGGCAACCACATCAACATGGCGACGCTGCCGGGCATGGCCGAGCGCACGATCACCATCAGCGGCGCGAGCAAGACCTACTCCGTGACGGGCTGGCGCATCGGCTGGCTCATCGCCCCGCCGTCGCTGACCACCGGCATTCGCAAGGTCCACGACTTCCTCACCGTGGGCGCCGCGCATCCGCTGCAGGTGGCGATCGCGCAGGCGCTCGAGCTTCCCCCGTCCTTTTATGTGGAGCTGCTCGGCGACTACCAGGAGCGGCGCGACGCGATCGTCTCCGGGCTGAGCGAGTGCGGCTTCGAAGTGGCCGCGCCCGACGGCGCCTACTACGTGATGGCGGGCATCTCCGCCTTCGGCGCGGAGGACGACGTCGCGTTCGCCCGCCGCCTGATCGAGGAGGTGGCGGTGGCGACAGTGCCGGCCTCGAGCTTCTACCACGACCCCGAGCTCGGTCGGGGGCACATTCGCTTCAGCTTCCCAAAGAAGATCGAGACCATCGAGCGAGGGCTGGAGGCGCTGCGCCGCATCAAACCGGCTTAACAGGCTGGGTTCCTTTCGCGCCAGTCCGCGCCTAGCCTCGGCTCATGCGCAAACTCATTCGCTCTCCGCTTACCTGGATGATCGTCGCCGAGTTCGTCGTGGTCGGCGCGCTGCTCGTGCTGGCTTGGAACGCCGTCGGCACGGCGGCGCGGCAGGCGGTCGCGCTCCCCGGCATCGCCACGCCCGAGGCGGCCCCTGAGGACACGTCCCTGGCTGACCTCCCTTCCGCGACAAGCCAGGCGTCTCGCGGCCCGCTGCCCGCTCTCAACCTGAGCCCTGCCTTCTGGCGCGAGCGCCTGGCCGAGTTGAACCGCGACGAGGCGTGGGCGGTAGCCATCCAGTGGCGCGTCATCCACTCGGGAATGGACGCCGCGCGGGCCTACCTCGAGACGGTCGTCCTCCCGGCGATCCGGCGGGCGGAGGTTGGTCTGAGCTAGCCCCGCTCCGACTGCATCGTGACGTTGCCGTTCAGGGTGGCGCCGTCCTCGACGGTCAGGCGCCCCACCTTGACGTCACCGTTGAGGCGGCCGGAGCCCCCGAGGGTCAGCCGCTTGCGGGCGGTGACGTTGCCGGTGACCTGGCCGCGGACGGCGATGTTGGCGCCCTCGACGGCCGCCTGGATGGTGGCGCCGGAGTCGATGGTCACGTCGCCGCTGGCTTTGAGGTCGCCCTCGACGTTACCGGCGATCCGCAGGTCGCCCTGGATCTCGAGCCGGCCCTGCAGGATGTCGCGCGGGCCGAGACTGACGACGTTGGCGCCGCCGTTCTGGGTGGTCGAGGCCGGAGCGGCGGTCTTTTCAGCTTGAGCCATTAAGGTCCTCCACTACGTAATGAGGGTGCGAGTGGTTTTCAGGGAGCTAGCATCGTAGCAGCCGTGCCCCAAATCGTCCCCCAAGGTTGAACACCGGCCGTGGCTCTCATGGATCCTGATTCGTCCGACGGGATGGTCGACCATGTGGTCGACTTCTTCGACCGCATCGCTCCGCTCTACGACGCCTGGGCGGGCGGGCAGCACGCGAGGGTCGCGACGCGCCTTGCCGACTTGGCCGCGCCGGTCAAGAACGAGCACGTGCTGGACGTGGGCACGGGCACCGGACTGGTCGCGCACCTGGTCGCGCCGAAGGTCAGTCCAGGCATGGTCCTCGGCATCGACCTGTCGGAGAACATGCTCTCGATCGCCCGCGCGAAGAAGCAGAAGAACGTGCAGTTCGTGGGCATGGCGGCGGAGCACCTCGTCTTCCGGCCGGGGACGTTCGACCTGGTCACGATGGGCGAGGCGCTGACGTATTTCGCCGACCCCAGCGAGGCCCTGGCTGAGGCGCATCGAGTCTTGCGGCCGGGCGGCCGGCTGGCGGCCTCGTGTCAGCGCCGCAGCCTCAACACCCGGGCCCAGGAGCTCTTCTTCCAGGGCCTCACGCCGCTCGCTCGCCGCCACTACCTGAGCCTTCCCCGCTACAGCTCGGAGCGCTCGAGGTTCGGCGAGCCGGACGTGCTGCCGAAGATCCTGGCCGGGGCGGGATTCGAGGTCGAGAGGTTGACCGACATGGTGACGGGCGGGCGCGCGCGCGACGCGCGCGAGTGGACGGAGCTGATGGCCGGCGCCGGACCGCGGCCCTACACGCTCATCCGGGCCCTAGGCCCGCGCTATCGGGACGAGCTGGAGGCCGAGGTCGAGGCGGCGATGGCCAGCCTCGGCGATCCGGACGACGCGTTCAGGTACCACCACTCGTACGTGCTGGTGCTAGCGACCAGGCGATGACCGCCGCCGCGAGCGCGCACAGCGCCGCGGCGATCAGGAAGATCTCCCGGTACTCCTGCAGGAAGGCCGCGGCCACGAGCTGCTCCAGGTGCTTCACGCGGTCACGCAGGTCGGGGTCGGTGAGCACCGGCGTGCCGAGGATCTGGTGGAACCGGTAGAGGCCGAACGCCGTCAGCGCCGACAGGCCCACGAGCATGCCCATCGTTCGCGCCAGGACGACAAGGCTGGTGGCGAGGCCGTGGCTCTCGCCGCGCGTCAGCGCGAGCACGCCGGCGGTCAGCGGCGCGATCACCAGGCCGAACCCGACGCCGCAGAGCGCGAGCGCGACGTCAGCCTGCCGGATCGGGCCGGCGTGGATCGTCAGCTCATTCGCGCTCCAGGTGGACATCTGGACAAAGGCCAGCGCAGAAAGCACGACGCCGGCGGCGGCCGTGATGCGGTTGCCTACCCGCGCTCCCAGCAATCCGCCCGCCACCGCACCGACGGGCACGCCGATCAGAAACTGGGTCAGCAGCAGACCGGAGTCGAGGGCTTCGAGGTCGAAGACGAGCCGGCCGAGGATGGGGACGTCGACCAGGGTCACGATCAGCGCTGCGCCGACCAGGACGTTGGCCGCGGTGACGCCGGCGAACGCCCTGCTGCGTAAAAGCTCGCGCGGGATCAAAGGCTCTAGCTGCCGCACCTGGCGCCACGCGTACGCGCCCAGCAGGATCATCGCCACCAGTCCCGCCGGCGGGAAGAGCGCGTTGAGCGCGCGGTGCTCGGGGTCGTCGGGGTAGAGGCCGAGGACAAGCGCGCCCAGCCCGGCCCCGAGGAGAGCGGCGCTCGGCCAATCGACCGTCGACCGCCCGCCGGGAGCTGAAGCGAGCTCGCCCGCGCGGCCGGCGGTCGCGAGCACCAGGCCCAGGCCGCAGAGAGCGGCAAGCGGGACGTTCAGCCAGAACACGAAGCGCCACCCACCCGCCCCTGCCGAGGCCGCGGCAAGGGTCGCGCCGTAGATCGGGCCGAGCACGCTGCCCGCCTCCTGCAGCCCCGCGACCGAGCCCAGCGCGACCGTGCGCGCCCGGTCGCGATAGAGATCCGCGGCGAGCGCGAGCGCGAGCGGTACCATGCCGCCCCCACCGATGCCCTGGACGAAGCGCCCGGCCACCATCCACGGCAGCCCGGCAAAGGTCCACAGGCCCGAGGTCGCGGTGATGACCGAACCGAGAGCGAAGGCTCCGAGGCACGCCAGGTAGACGGGGATGCGGCCACGCACATCCGAGTAGGCGCCGAGGAGGGGCATCGCCACCACGTAGCCGGCGAGGAAGCCGGTGACGATCGGCGTCGCCTGCTCGAAGTTCTCGATCGTCACGCCCACGTCGCCGGTCATCGCCGGCAGGAGGGTCACGACGACGTACGCGTCCAGCGCCGCCACGAAGAGGCCCGCGCCGGCCAATCCGACCAGCGCGCGCCGGAAGGTCACTGAGAAGGCGACGGGGACGCGATGCTCACCGCGGCGTTGAAGCTGGAGATGTCGACCTCGATCGCGGCTTGAGCGCCCGCGTCGCCGAAGGCGCCGGCGAGCACCGCCTTGGGGATCAGGTGGTCGGAGCTCCGGACCCAGAGGTCGGCGGCAACGGGTCCGCTCGAGTTGAGCGCGGCGAGAAGGCCGCGCACCTGCTCTGGCGTGTAGAGCGTCGACACGTGGTCGACGGTCACGCCGTCGAGCTGCTCGCTGGCGACGTACTTCTTGGCGGTGCCGGCGGGGATCACGGCGGGAAAGCCGGTGGTCGGGTCGAAGAGCTTCGCCATGTTGGGAAACGCCTCCGCCTCGGGGCCGGTGATCTCGCGCATCGGCGTGAAAGGGATGTGTTCGTAAACGTGGCCGCCGACGATGAGGATCTGGAGTTTGAACGACACGTCCTGCTGCTTGACGGTGTAGGTCGTGTCGCTGTCATTTGGCATGCGAACGGCAGTCTTCGCGCTCACGAGCGTGAAGCCCTGGATGGAGATCGTTCCCTTTGTCAGCTTGAGGGTTGCGCTCACGGTCTGAAGTTGGGCCATCGCATTCGCGCTCTCGCGCAGGATCTTGTTCGCATCGCCCGCGGGCTGGCTGCCCGAGCAGGCGACGATGGCCATCAGCGCAAGGGCGGGGACGACCGCGAGGTTGCCTCTCATTCGCGCGCCCGGACGATGATGCGGACCGGCCGGTCGTAGAAGAGGTACTCCCATGCCCAGTTGATCAGGACCACGAGCCGGCTGCGGAAGCTGATCACGTTGATCAGGTGCACCGTCAGCCAGATGACCCAGCCGATGAAGCCGGAGAAATGGAGCCCCCGGATCTGGGCGACGGCCGAGTTGCGTCCGATGGTGGCCATGATGCCGGGGTCTTTGTAGCGGAAGGCACTGGCTCCGCCGGTGCCCGCCAGGCCTTTGATCGACTCCGCCACGTGCCGGCCTGCCTGCATGGCGACAGGGATCAGCATCGGCAGGCGCGCGTGTCCGTTCTCGGCGCCGGCGAGGTCGCCGATCACGAACACGACCGGGTGACCGGGCACCTGCAGAGTCGGGTCGACCTTGATCCGGTCCTGGCGCACGAGCTGCGCGCCTGTCGCCTTGCCCACGGCCGAGGCCTTGACACCCGCCGTCCAGATCACCATCCCCGCCGGGAACTCTTCGCCGCCCTCCAGCTTCACGCTGCTTTGCGTGACCGCCTCCACCTTGGCGTTCAGCATCACCTCGATCCCCTTGTGCTCGAGCGAGCGGAGGGCGGCCGCGCGCAGCGAGGGCACGAATGCTCCGAGTACATGTGGCGCCGCCTCTATAAGCACCACCCGGACCTCGTTTGTGTCCAGGTCCTTGTAGTCCTTGCGGAGGACGAGGCGGATCAGCTCCGAGACGGCACCCGCCATCTCCACCCCGGTCGGGCCGCCGCCGACGATGACAAAGGTCAGCAGCATTCGCCGCCGCCCGGGGTCGTCGGTCCAGCGCGACGCCTCGAACTGGGCAAGGATCCGGTTGCGCACGGCCAGGCCCTCGTCCAGGTCCTTGAGGCCGATGGTGTGAGCGACGAGCGATGGGTTGCCGAAGTAGTCGCTCTGGGCGCCGGTGGCCAGGACGAGGTAGTCGTAGGGGATCGGGCCGTGATCGGTGAGCAGGCGGCGGCCGTCGAGGTCGACGCCGGTGATCGACGCCTGGAGGAAGTCGGCGTTGCGAAGCGGGCGGATGAGCTGGCGCACCGGGCGCGCGATCTCACCGGGGTCGAGCAGCGCCGACGCAACCTGGTAGAGCAGCGGCGTGAAGAGGTGGTAGTTGTTGCGGTCGACGAGCAGGACGTCGACGGGCGCGTGCTTCAGAGCTCGCGCGCACGTGAGACCGCCGAAGCCCGCGCCCGCGATGACTACGCGCGGACGCATCGAGGCCTCATGTCGGGACGTTGCGCTGTCCCTTCTGCGGCGGGTAGCGGCCCCCTCCAGAGCCGCGGCGGCGGTTGGCCATCGTCTCCAGTGCGCCCTTGCCCCCGGTAGCCTCGAGGAGCGACTTCGGCAGCTTCTGCTTCTTCTTGATCACGGGCTCGAAGAGGTCGCCCAGCTTCTCGACCCTCTTGAGGACCTGGTCGGAGTCGAAGACGAGGAGGTCGGGATCCTTCTTCTTGAAGCACTTCTCGACCTCGTCCCACGACACGGGCGTGGACACCGTCGCACGCTTGCGGGCGCGCAGCGAGTAGACATTCACCGTCGTCTTGTACTGATCGTTCTGGCTCCAGTCGATGAGCACCTTGCCGCCGCGCAGCTCCTTCAGCTGCTTGTGGACGGCAAGGTCCGGATACTTCTCTTCGAACAGCTGCGCCAGGCCCTTGGACACGACCTTCGTCTGGGTGTAGTCGACCTTTGTGTTCAGGGGCACGTAAAGCTGCAGCCCCTTCGATCCCGACGTCTTGGCGCAGCACTCGAGACCGTGCTGCGCGAAGAGGTCGCGGAGCATCAGGCCGATCCGGCAGCACTCGACGATCGTCGCCGGAGGGCCGGGGTCGAGGTCGAACACCAGCGACCGCGGCTCCGCGAGCGCGTCCGCGTAGGAGAGCGACGTGTGCATCTCCAGGGTGGCGAGGTTGGCAAGCCACACGAGCGTGGGCAGGTCCTGACAGAGGCAGTAGTACATGTCGCGGTTGTTGCCACCGCTCCACACCGTGGCCGTCTGCACCCATGGCGGACGGTGCTTCGGGCAGTTCTTCTCGTAGAAGAACTCGCCGTACACCCCGTTGGGGTAGCGCTTGAGCGTCAGCGGGTGGTCGCGGGTGTGAGGCAGCAGCGTGGGCGCGATGCGCGTGTAGTAGTCGATGACCTGCGCCTTGGTGAACCCAACGTCCGGATAGAGGACCTTATCCAGGTTCGAGAGCTTCAGGGTCCGGCCCTCGATCTGGACCTCGACCGATGTTTCCTTAGCCACCTTCGCGGATCACCTCCCGCGCCGGCTTGTCGATGCGGAAGCCTTTGAACGCCGGCGCCCGCAGCTGGCCGCCGCGCGTCCACTCGACGAACTCGAACTCGGCGACCACCTCGGGCCTGACGAAATGCGCTCCTCGCGGCGACGAGGCGCCGGCCTCGAACGGGCTCTTGTCGACGGCGAGCTTCTTCAGCCTGGCGTTGAGCTTGTCCAGCGTCGTGTCCGTGAAGCCCGTGCCCACCTTGCCGGCGTAGACGAGCTTGCCGTCCTTGTAGTAGCCGACGAGCAGAGCGCCCGGGTAGCCCCGCCGCTTGCCCTCGCCCTCGAGCCAGCCGCCGATGACCAGCTCCTGGCGGTTCTTGTTCTTGATCTTTTGCCACGAGCCGCTGCGCCGCGCGGGCTCGTACCGGGAGTCGAGGCGCTTGGCCATCACGCCCTCGAGGCCAGCCCTGCGGCTCGCATCCTTCATCGTCGCCCCGCCACCTCTCTCGTAGGGAGGGGTCTGCCACGACGCGTCTGTGAGCTTGAGCTCGGCGAGCGCCTTGCGCCGGTCGGCGTAAGGCCGCTCCATGAGCGAGTGGCCGTCCTTCCAGATGAGGTCGAAGACCATGTAGGTGACGGGCACGTCCTTCATCTTCCGCCGGATCTCGTTCTCCGCCGTCAGGCCCATGCGCTGCTGGATCTCCTCGAAGCTCGGGCGTCCCTTGTCGTCGAGGGCCACGATCTCGCCGTCGAGGATCACCTCGCTGGAGCCGAGCGCGCGGCCCATGGGGTGGACCTCGGGGTAGCGGGCCGTGATGTCCTCACCGGTACGGCTCTGCAGGCGCACACGTCCGCCGTCGACGTAGGCGAGGGCGCGGATGCCATCCCACTTGAACTCGAATCCCCACGCGTCGTCAGGGGTCGGCAGGCGAGCGACGAGCTTGGCCATCATGGGCACGATCCCCGACGGCATCGGTTTCCGGTCTGGATCCTGGGGTGGATCCATGCGATGGATCATCCAGTCGTTGCCGCGCGTCTGGAAGAGCACGTACCGCCCCTGCAGCCGCTTGCCCTTGAGGTCGACCATCACCTCGCGGTTGGACCACTTGACCGGCTCGTATGTGCCTTCGTCCCAGATCTTCACCGTCCCGCCGCCGTACTCGCCCTTCGGGATCTCGCCCGCGAACTTGAAGTACTCGAGCGGGTGGTCCTCGACGTGGACCGCGAGGTGGTTCTTCTTCGGGTCGGGCGGGATGCCTTTGGGCACCGCCCAGGACACGCCGACGCCGTCCTTCTCCAGGCGAAAGTCCCAGTGCAGACGCCGGGCGTGGTGCTCCTGGACGACAAACCGAAGCGCCCGGGCCGCTTTCTTGGGCACCCGGGCGCCTGGTTCCGGTGTCTTTTTGAAGTCTCGCTTGGCCTCGTACTCGGCGAGCTTCTTCGTCGGCATCTAGAAGTAGGTTAGGCCACGGCCGCCTCCTGCTCCTGAAGCGCGCTCACGGCCTCTCGCGGCCCGCGCACCCACACAGACGCGACGGCCGCCGCCACGAGGACTGCCATTGGCAGGACCAGCGTTGGGTGCATGGCGTCGACGAACGCGTGGGTGAAGACGTACTCGGCGATCGCGTGGACCTGGGCCGGAAGGTCCAGGCTCGCCCCGGTCTGGCCCGCGCCCACCTCGAAGCCGCTGTGGGCCGCGTTGCTGAAGCCGTCGACGAACTGCGGGCGGTACTGCGTGGGAAGCTGCCCAGAGGCTTCCACCGCCCGGTCGTGCAGGGCGAGGGCGAGGCGGTTCTGCAGGAAGGCACCCACGACGGCGCTGGCGAGAACGCCGCCCAGCTCCTGGATCGTGTTGATGACGCCGGACGCGACGCCGCCGAGGTGCGCAGGCAGGTCCCGGGTGCCGATGCTGAACACGGGGGTCCAGATGCAGCCCATGCCGAGCCCACTGAGCACCAGCCCAGCGGTGAAGTCCCAGCGGCCGGCGCCCGCGTGGGCCGCCCAGTCGATGTAGCCGGTTCCAGCCGCAAGCGCGAGCAGCCCGGGGATCAGCAGGTACTTGCCATTGATCTTCTGCGCGAGCGCACCGGCAAAGCCCGAGGAGAGGAACATCGCCACGGGCTGGATCGCGAGCGTGACGCCGGCGTCGATGGCGCTCAGCCCGAGCACCGACTGCATGTAGATCGTGAGAGGCAGGTAGATGCCCAGGATGGCGAAGCCCATCGCCGCCATGACGAACGTCATGAGGGTGAAGTTGCGGTCCTTGAAGACGGCGAACGGGAGGAGCGGCTCGGTGGACTGACGCCGCGCCTGGTAGTAGAGGAAGAGCGCCAGCAGCACTGCGCCGGCGGCGATGATCTCGGGGATCGTGATCACGCCCGTCACGACGCCCCAGTCGTAGCGCTGGCCTTCGATCAGGCCGTAGATCACCCCGAGCAGGCCGGCCGTGGCGAGCGCGACGCCGAGGAGGTCGAGCCGGTGGCGGCGGCCAGGGCGTAGGTCCGGGATCAGCAGGAGCGCGAGGGCCAACGTCAGGACGCCGATCGGCAGGTTGACGGTGAAGATCGATCGCCAGCCGAAGTGGGTGACGAGGAAGCCGCCGACGGTCGGGCCGGCGATGACGGCGAGCCCGGCGATGACGCCGTAGACGGCGAATACGCCGCCGCGCTTCTCGACCGGGAAGAGCGACATCATCAGGGGCAGCCCCTGCGGCGCGAGCACCGCCGCGCCAAGACCCTGCAGCGCGCGCGAGACGATGAGCTGCGTGGGGTCCTGCGCGAGGGCGCTCAACGCGGAGGCGACGGTGAAGATCACCACTCCCGCCGCGAAGAGGTTGCGCGGTCCGTAGATGTCACCGAGCCTTGCCGAAGTGATGAGGAGGACGGCGTAGAGGAGGCTGTAGGCGTTCAGCACCCACAGCACCTGGTCGAGGCTGGCGTGCAGGCCGTCGACGAGCGACGGGATGGCGATGTTGACGATCGTCAGGTCGAGCAGGGTCATGAACAGGCCGAGCACGAGCACGCTCAGCGCGGTCATCGGGTGGTTGCGAATGCGGGTCACGGTCATCAACTCCTTTTGAATCAGCTGAATGCGTACGTGGATGCGCGCGCTGGCCTGCGGAAGGCCAGCCAGCCCAGGGCGACGTACCAGCTCTCGATCTCGACCACGAGGACTCGTTCGGTCACGCCCGCGACTCCGGTCTGGATGCCCTGGACGGTCGGTGTGAAGGTGGCGAAGTAGAGGGCTGCTAGGACGAGCGTCGCCGGCCCGGCGGCGATGAGCGCCGTTCCGAAACCACGCCATCCGGGCACTCGACGAAGAAAGAAGCCAGTGACCGGAAACGTCGCGACCGTCGTGAGGGCGAGCGCGAACCCGGCGAAGTGCATCAAGAACGACTGGAAGGTGAAGAGGCCGTCGATGATGCTTCCGAGCCCGGGCAGTGCGAGCAGGGGTGCTAAGACGTGGCGGAAACGCAGGTTGGGCAGGCGCTCGAACGCGCCATACGCGCCCACGACAATCAAGAGCCCGGAGATAACGAAGGCCGAGTTCATGTAGGGCCCGGTCTGTCCCAGCCCGAGTCCGCTGATCGGCTGACTGATCGGCGAGTACGGGGCGACCTGCGTGCCCCAGAGGTTGTAGCCCGGGCTGACGAACCCCAGCCCTAGCCATGCGACCGTCATCAGGACGGGACCGGCCACCGCCGCCAGAGCCGCCCAGCGCGTGATCTGCTCGCTCACTTCGATCTCTCCTTCTCTAACAATGTTAGTTACCTCGGTGGTAAGGGTACGCCTAACGACGTTAGGAATGCAAGCACCACTACACCTTTTAGAGGAGAATTCACGATGTTGAGCCCTGAAGAGGAGAAGCAGCGAAGCGCGCTGACTCGGGAGCGGCTCGTCGTCGCCGCCCTCGAGCTGATCCACGAGGAGGGGCTGGAGGCGCTGTCCATGCGCGCCCTGGCCGACCGGCTTGAGGTCAAGGCGGCCTCCCTGTACTGGCACGTCCGCGATCGCCGCGAGCTGCTCGAGCTTCTGGCCGAGTCGATCCTGGAGGGGGTCGCCCGACCGCGGGCCCGCGCCACGTGGAGGCAAACCGTCCTTGCCCTCACGGATGCGCTGCGCAGCCGCGTCCAGGCGCAAAAGGACGCGAACCGCATCCTCCTCGAGGTGCCTGACGCCCTCGAGCGGAGCGACACGTACGCCGACCTGCGGGCTCAGCTCCAGGCCGCGGGCTTGCCAGCCGCCGAGGCGGCCGACCTTGCCCGCCTGGCCATGGTCTACGTCGTCACCGGCCCGGCCCCGGCCGACCGGCCCGCCGTCGACTCGAGACCAGCCGGGGAGCCGGCCCTCATCGCCATCGACAGCGGCTCACGCGGCGTCGTCTTGCGCGCAGGCGGCCCGGACATGCGCGAGCTGATCCAGATTCCCCACGAGCGCAGCGGCGCCTCGCCCGCCGTGGTCAGTGGGGAAACTGTCGTGGTGCGCCGCCTTCGGGGCGGCGGCCGCGGCGAGATCGAGCTGAATCCGCGCCGGCCATGGAGGTTCAGGCTCCAGGCTCCGACATGGAACACCGTCCTGGATCTGGCGGGTCTAGACGTCCGTGAGATCTGGGTCGACAGCGGGGCGGCGAACATCGAATGCTCCCTGCCCGCCCCGCGAGGCGTGGTGCCGATCCACATCTCGAGCGGTGTGGTCAACGTTGCGGTGCACCGGCCGGAGGACGCTGCGGTGGTCGCCACCGTTCACACCGGTGCGGTGAAGCTGCGCCTCGAAGAGTTCTCGACCAGGGTCGCGGTGTTCGACGTGCACTGGCAGAGCAAGGGCGCGCTCGGAGCGGCCGACCGCTACGAGCTCGACGTGAGCAGCGGCGTGGTCGACTTCAAGCTCGACACCTACGTGCCTCGGATGCGCCCGCCGGCCGCGGCCGAGGCCCTGCCGTCGCCGTCAGGCATGGCGAGGTCGGCGCTGGAGATCCTGCTCGACGGCGTGGAGGTGCGAGCCCGCTCTTAACAGGCTGGGTTCTCACGCGCGTCTGGGATTCCTACTCTCGGTCGAAAAGACCTGGAGGCGAACATGCTCTTTCTCGCGGGGGACCCCGACATCACGCCCATCACCAACCTGATCCAGACCTGGATCCACATCGGCCAGGCGCTCGTCGGCTCGATCGGCGCGCTGGCTTTTATCTTCGCGTTCATCTGGAAGATCACGGCGGTGGAGTCGAAGTCCGCCCTCGCCGCCAAGCAGTGGATCCAGCGCATCGTCGTCGGCACCATCGGGGTCGAGGTCGCGAGCTCGCTCGTCGGCATCCTCACCAGCTCGGTCCCGACCCGCTAGGCAACCGCGCAGATGGACCTGGCGTGGCTCAAGGCCCTCTACGAAGAGCTCGGCCGGATCGAGGGCTACCTCTACACGATCGTCCACCCCAACCTGGTCGTGGCCAAGATTCTGGACGACAGCGTCGGTCTCCTCCTGAACGTGTGGTTCAAGTTCATCCTCAGCACCACCGACTTCGAGACCGGCGGCGACTTCGTGACCAGCGCGACGATCCAGCGCTTCGAACCGAAGGTGCAGCTCATCGCCAACGCCGCGCTGGTGCTCGTGGCGCTCTGGGCGTCGTACCGGATCATGTGGGGGCACAGCCTGTTCACGCAGTACACCGCGCGCACTCTTCTGCCGCGCCTGTTCATGGCCGCCGTGCTCATCAACTTCGCCATGCCGCTCTTCCAGATGATGGTGACGGCGACCAACACCGTCAGCCACTCGGTGCAGACCCTTGCCGTGACCGACGACCTGTCCATGTTCGTCGCTGCCATGAAGCGGGGCGATCCGAGCACGGGGACGTGGGAGGTGATCACGACTGCCCTCCTGGCCGGCGGCTATGGCGTGCTCGCGCTCGCGTACCTCGTGCGCTACGCGGTCCTGATCGTGCTCGCCGTGACCGCGCCGCTGGCGGCGCTGTTCTTCATGCTGCCCGAGACCAATCACCTGGCGAAGATGTGGACGACCCATTTCACGACCAACCTCTTGATGCAGCCGGCGCAGCTCTTCGTGCTGGCTGTCGGGCTGGCCCTGGAGCGCGACGGCATCAGTCCCGTCCATCACCTCTTCGCGCTCGCGTCCCTGTTGATCGTGTTGAAGGTGCCAGGTGCGATCGGCGGCGCGGAGAAGGCGGCCCACCGCCTGGAGTCGACGGTGCACGGCGCGTTCAAGCAGCTCGTGCACGCGGCGGCCAAGGCGTGATCCGATTTGGGGCCGCGGGCGGCGGTGTGCTCGCGGTCTTTCTGATCGGCGCGACGCAGGTGCCGAGCCATGTCCGCCTGCCAATGGCTACGGTGGTGGTGGGAGCGACGGTGACACAGCCTTTCGGCTGCACGTGGCTCGAGCTCGAGCCGTTCGACCCGGCATGCCCATCGCACCACATCCACACCGGCGTCGACCTGGCAGCGGGCGCAGGGTCTGAGGTCCGCTCGGCGACCGCGGGCGAGGCGCGGACGGGATTCGATCCCGACGGCGCGGGCAACTACGTCGCCGTCCTGGTCGACGCGCACGTGCGCGTCCTCTACTGCCACCTGTCGAGGTTTGCGGTCCAGTCAGGCGATCCAGTCACCGCGGGCGAGCTCATCGGCTTTGTAGGCGCGACTGGCCTCGCCACCGGTCCTCACGTCCACCTCGAGGTCGACGTCGACGGCCGGCCAGTCGACCCCGAGGCGTTTCTCGGCTCTTAACAGGCTGGGTAGGCACCGGCCCTTCGCGCCCCTAGCCTGAAACGCATCTCACGGAGGTGATGCGATGGTCAACAAAGTCTTACTCATCGGCAACCTGGCCGCGGACCCGGACGTCAAGGCGACGCCCAACGGCATGTACGTGGCCAAGATTCGGCTGGCGACGCACTCCTACGCCGGCAAGGACGAGAGCGGCAACCGCAAGGAGCACAGCGAGTTCCACAACGTGGTCGCGTTCGGCAAGCTCGCGGAGTTCGCCGGGCAGTACATGAAGAAGGGCCGGCAGTTCTGGGTCGAAGGCCGGCTGCACACGAGCTCCTGGGAGGACAACGGCCAGAAGCGGTACCGCACCGAGGTGGTCGCCGAGGAGATCAGGTTCACGGGCAACAAGCCGAAGGAGGAAGCGGCCTAACGCAAAGACAGCCCCGGGGTTGCCCACGTAATGTTGTAATCGATGGCCGAGGACGTCGGCGCCTGGTTCGCCTCCCGAGTTCCGTCCAGCTGGTTCACCGGCCCGCCGGACGTGAGCGCGGACGGGGATGAGATCCTCGTCATGGGCACGCTGCCCGACGTGGAGCTCGCCGGAGGCACCGCCTCTGGGGGCCGGGCGGCCGCGCGCCTGGCCCGGATCGACCGCTTCCGGGAGGAGACGCGCGAGGACCGGATCCGGATCGCCCGCGAGGCCGAGCACCACTTCCGGCGCAAGGTCGCGTGGGGCGCCCGGTGCGGCGACCAGGCGAAGGTGTTCACCACGCTGAGCGTCCCGGTCATGACGCGTCTGCGCATGAACGAGCGGTCGATCCTGGACACCCTGGTCGCGGGAGGGGTGGCGCGTAGCCGCAGCGAGGCCCTGGCCTGGTGCGTACGCCTGGTGGGCATGCACCAGGCGGACTGGATCAAGGGGCTTCGCGACGCCCTGGTCAAAGTGGACGAAGTCCGGAGTAAGGGGCCTCTGAACTAACACGCGAGGGTAGGAGTCCTCTTCCGCGCCTAAATCCGCAGTAAGAGGGCTTCCGAACGAGTCATACCCCTCGATACTGTTGGCCACCTTGATCGCCGCCGGGGGACATAAGCACGTCGTGATCATGGGCGCGGGCCCCGCGGGCCTGACCGCCGCCTACGAGCTGCTCAAGCACGATGTGCCGGTCACCGTCGTCGAGAAGGACGCCAGGCAGGTCGGGGGCCTGGCCCGGACGGTCGAGCACCACGGCTACCGGTTCGACATCGGCGGCCACCGCTTCTTCTCCAAGAACGAGGAGGTCGAGTCGCTTTGGACCGAGATCCTCGGCGATGAGATGCTGAACCGCGGCCGGCTGTCGCGCATCTACTACCGCGGCCGGTTCTTCCGCTACCCGATCCAGGCCTTCGACGCACTCTGGAACCTCGGGCCCGTGGAGGCCGTGCGGTGCCTGGGAAGCTACACCAGGGCGCGCCTGACGCCGATCAAGAACCCCAGGACGCTCGAGGAATGGGTCCGCAACCAGTTCGGCTGGCGGCTCTACAGCATCTTCTTCAAGACCTACACCGAAAAGGTTTGGGGGATCAGCACCAGGGAGCTGTCCGCGGACTGGGCGGCGCAGCGGATCAAGAGCCTCGACCTGTGGACGGTCATCCGCACCGCGCTCCTGCCGCGTCGCAAACCGCGCAAGCGCGGCGAGATCGTGACCACCCTGATCGACCGGTTTCGGTACCCGCGCCTGGGTCCCGGGCAGATGTGGGAGCGGGTGGCGCAGATCACCGACGGCAAGGGACACCCTGTCCTGCTGGGGCGGGCGGTCGCGCGCGTCGAGCACTCGGCCGGCGCGGTCACGTCGGTCGTGACGGCCGGATCGAGCGGTGAGGAGCGCCACCAGGGTACTGATTTCATCTCCAGCATCCCGATCCGCGAGCTCGTCGCGCGCCTCGACCCGCAGGCGCCCGAGCACGTGCGCAAGGCTGCGGACAGTCTCGGCTATCGCGACTTCATCAGCATCGCGCTGATGATCGACCGGGCGTCGGTCTTCCCCGACAACTGGATCTACATCCACGACCCCACGGTGCGTGTGGGCCGGATTCAGAACTTCAAGAACTGGAGCCCGGACATGGTTCCCGACCACGCCAAGACCTGCCTCGGCCTCGAGTACTTCTGCTTCGAGGGCGACGGCCTGTGGGCGGCGCCGGACGCGGATCTCATCGACCTGGCGAAGAAAGAGCTGGCGCAGCTCGGCATCTGCCAGGCAAGCGAGGTGTTCGACGGAGTCGTCGTGCGCCAGCAGAAGGCCTATCCCGTCTATGACGACGCGTACCAGGTCAACGTCGGCGTGGTCCGCGACTACCTCGCGCGCGAGCTTCCCAACCTGCACCTGGCCGGCCGTAACGGCATGCACAAGTACAACAACCAGGACCACTCGATGATGACCGCGCTGCTCGTGGCACGGCGCATCGCCACCGGCTCGGTGCTCGATCCATGGAAGGTCAACGCCGACGCCGTGTACCACGAGGACGTCAAGGTCGGCGAGCGCGACCTTACGGGGCGTCAGGTCCCGGAGCGGATCCCGGCGAACGTCTAAGCCGCGGTTTTCGGTCGGGCGAAGTTCGCGGCGACGAAGCTCGCGACCGCCAGCACGGCGAACAGGATCGCGTGCTTGTAGTGCGGCCCCGAGGTGGACGACGTCGCGATCTGCAGCACGCCGAGCGCGTAGAGCGCCGCGACGATGATGAACACGACCCCGAGCACCCCCAGCGCGACTGCGACCGGGCTCGACCTGGTCACGGATTGAAATGTAACAAAGCCAGGCCGACTAGGCCGGCGGCGACGCAGTAGAACCCGTACGGGTCGAGCCGGCCCGAGCGGAAGTAGCGGAGCAGGAACCGCGCGCTCGCGTAGGCGGCGATGCCGGACAGCACCGCGGCGGCGAAGTACTCGGCGAGCGGGATGCCGCTCTTGAAGAGCTCAGGCACCTCGACGAGGCCGGCGCCCAGGATGACCGGCGTCGCGAGCAGGAAGGAGAACCTAGCCGCCTCCTGGTGACGCAGGCCCGCAACCAGCCCGCCGCCGATGGTGATGCCCGAGCGCGAGATGCCAGGCACGAACGCCAACGCCTGGCACGCGCCGACGATCGCTGCGGCGAGAAAGCTGATGCGCTCGGCATCGCCGAAATGCGACTCCTGCTCCGCGCGCGACGCTCCCCGCTCGGCCCGGCGCCGCATGATCTCAAAGCCGAGCATCAAGAGCCCGTTGACGATCAGGAAGATCGCCGCCACGTAGGGCGAGGCGAAGAGGCTCTTGATCCTGCTCTCGAGGAAGACCCCGAGCACCGCCGCCGGGATGGTGCCAACGAGCAGCAGCATCGCGAGGCGCTCCGAGTCGTTGCGGATTCGGCCCGCGATCGCGGCCAGAAAAAAGCCGCGGATGATGGCGACCCACTGCGTCCGGTAGAGGACGAGCAGCGCGGTGGCCGTGCCGAGGTGGAGGAGGACGAGGAAGGGCACGAACGATGGGTCGGATTGGCGAAAGCTCCAGTGGAGGAGGCTCGGGACGAGCACCGCATGGCCCAACGAGGAAACCGGGAACAGTTCGCTCGCGCCCTGCAGCAGGCCCATGAACAATGCCTGCGCAAGAGTCAGGGGCGCGGGCCTCGGCTAGAGATTCGGTGCACAGGCGGCAGATCCGCGTTCCCTGACTCTAGGTGCACGGGCTAGATTGTCCGGGAATGACCAGGCTTGCCGCCTTCAACCCCGCCGTCCGGACCCTCGACGAATCGATCGCGCGTGCCAAGGCCGCGGAGAAGCTCGGCTACGAATCGGTGTGGACGACGCAGATGCCCGACGCGCGCGACGCCCCGCTCGTGCTCGCGGCCTACGCCCACGCCACTGCGCGCGTCAAGCTCGGCACCGGCGTGCTGCCGATCTACACGCGCCACCCGACCGCGATGGCGCAGATGGCGGCGACCCTCGACGAGGTCTCCCACGGACGGTTCATCCTTGGCATCGGAATCAGCCACAAGGTCACCGTCGAAGGGATGTGGGGCCTGAAGCTCGAGGACCCGGTCGAGGCGATGCGCGAGTACCTGACCATCGTGCGCACGACGCTTCGCGACGGCGGAGCCGGCTTCGACGGCCGCCACTTCACCGCGCGCAGCGCCTACTCCGGGCCGCACCGGGCCGACCTGCCGATCATGATCTCGGCCCTCAACCCGCGCATGCTGGAGCTCGCGGGCGAGATCGCAGACGGGGTCGTGCTCTGGATGTGCACACCCGCGTACGTGCGCGACGTGGTGGTGCCGACGATCGCCCGGGGGCGGCAGAAGGTGGGCAGGTCGATGGACGGCTTCGAGGTGGTCTCCGCGGTGCCGGTCTGCCTCACAACCGACCGCGCCGCGGCCAACGAAGTCTTCCGCAAGACGGTGGCGCGGTACGCGGGCCTTCCCTACTACCGAAAGATGATGGACGCGAGCGGCCTGAAGGACGAGCTCGACGCCGAGAAGGTCGGCGAGCGCGTGCTGGACGAGCTGGCCGGGATCGGCGACGAGGAGCGGGTGCGCGACGCGGTCCGGCGCTACCGCGAGGCGGGGGTCACGCTGCCCGGCGTCGGTCCGTTCTCAGGGCACGAGGGCGCGAAGGGATTCGAGGCGACGCTGGAGGCCGCGGCCTCCTAAGGGGTCTGATAGTCGCGACTATCGAGGGTTTAGCGCCGGCGGCATGCGCGTTAGTCGCGACTATCGAGGGCTTGGCGCCGGCGGCATGCGCGTTAGTCGCGACTATCGAGGGTTTTGCGTCGGCGGGATGCGCGTTAGTCGCGACTATCGAGGGCTTGGCGCCTCCAACATGCCGGTCAGTCGCGGTCTAACCGATCCCCGCGGCGGCGTCGTCCAGGAGCTTGCGCGCGGTCACGAACTCGCGGTGCACGGCGGCGTCCTCGGCGCGCCCAAGCAGCCCGACGACCTCACTCCAGCGCGCCTCGTCGCGCTCGGCGAGACCGGAACGCACCTGGCCGATGGTCTGGGTCGCGAACAGCAGGCCGCCGCCGGGGTTGTCGAGGATCGAGCGTGCAATCTCGAGCTGGGACCGCGCCCACGCGAGGATCTCTTCCCCCGGGTGCGTGTCGAGCGGCTTCGGCCGGCGCACGTCGACGCCCATGCGGGAGCTATTTTCCGGCAACTGCCCGCAGGGGCTCGCCGGTCAGGCGGTAAATCGTCCAGTCGGAGTTCGGCCTGGCCCCCAGCCGCTCGTAGAACTTGATGGCGCTTTCGTTCCAGTCCAGCACCGCCCACTCCATGCGCCCGCACCCGCGCTCGACCGCGATCTGGGCGAGTCGCTCCAGCAGCGCCCGGCCGATGCCGGCGCCGCGGTGCTCCGGCAGGACGAAGAGGTCCTCCAGGTAGATCCCCGGCTGGGCGAGAAACGTCGAGAAGTTGTGAAAGAAGAGAGCGAACCCGACGGCCTTGCCGCCCCCGTCCTCGGCGATCAGCGTCTCCGCGTAGGGCCTGGGCCCGAAGAGCGCGCGGTCGAGCTTCTCCTCGGTCATCGTCACCTCGCGCTCGAGCCGCTCGTACTGGGCCAGGGCGCGGATCAGCTCCGCGATCAGGGGTACGTCTGTAGGCTCGCCGGCGCGGATCCGCAGGGTCATCTTCATCTGGGTCGGTCCTTCAAGCGAAACACAAATCGCATCGCGCTGTGCGTGTCGGAGAAGCTCGCGATCTTGTTGTCGACCAGCCCCGCCGCGAGCCCCGCGCCCATCACTTCGAGCTCGCGAAGCGCGCCGCGTCCGCCTTTCGGCCGGATGACCCAGACGGCGCCGTTGGGCTCGATCCAGGCCTTGACCTCGGCCAGGCGCTCGAGGTCGCGCACTTCTTCCGCACCGACGAAGACCACGTCGCATGGCGTGCGTGGCTTGCGTTTGACGATGTCGGACGTGCGCTGCCGCAGCAGCTTGACGAACCCAGGGTCGTCGAGGTTCACCAACGCGACCTTCGCCCCGGGTTTGACGCCGAGCCGGTCAAGGAGAGGTTTTGTTGTCGTTTCCGCCACGCACAGCTCCGAAGACGATCACGCCCAGCAGCCACCCGGCGTAGGCGCCGGCGATCACCAGGACCACGAGGGGGAGCGGGTTGCCGACCCGGCTCGACAGCAGGCTGCCGAAACCCACCAGGGCCCCGAAGACGACCGCGCCGGCGATGCCGCCCGCGGCCGCGCCGATCAGCGCCGCCGGGGTGACCTTCGGCCTCAGACTTCGACCACCTGCAGGTCTTTCACCGCGCCGATGACCGACCCCGAATAAACGTGGTTGAAGAAGAAACGCGTGCCGGGGTGGCGCCGTCGCAGCTTCCGCGCCGACTCCCAGCTCATGTGGCTGAAGACGTCGCCGGGCCCGGTCGCCTCGACGATGGCGACGTCGGCGTTGTCGACGAGCTTGTCGAGCGGCGCGGTCGGCTCGGTGTCGCCGGAGTAGGCCACCACCTTCCCGTTGACGTGGATGCGGTAACCCGTGCTTCCCATCGTGCCGTGGTCGAGGCGAACCGTCTCGTACTTCACGCCCACTGCCGTGCCCGATGCCTTGGCGGTCACGTACCTGACCTTGAACTGCGGGCGCATGACGCGCTTCCAGTCGGGTCCCCAGCTGACCTCCCACAGCTTCTCCAGGTGCTCCTCCACGCCCGAAGGCCCGACGAAGGTGATTGGCCGGCGATCCACGAAGACGCGGTGCAGCACGAAGGGCGGCAAGCCGAGCGTGTGGTCGCCGTGAAAGTGGGTGAGGAAGACGACCTGGATGTCACCCGGGTCGACGCCCAGGCGGTGCATGTGCGGCAGCAGCGGCGCACCGCCGTCCAGGAGCACGCGGCCGTCGACCACGACGGCCCCGTTGTAGCGGTCCAGCGAGAAGGCCGCGCCGCTACCCAGGAACGCGAGCTTTACGCGATGGTCACCGCCGGGTTCAGGTACACGTCCTGGATTGCGTGCAGTAATTCGATGCCCTCCTTCATCGGCCGCTGGAATGACTTCCGGCCGCTGATCAGACCCATGCCGCCCGCGCGTTTGTTGATCACGGCGGTGCGGACAGCCTCCTTCAGGTCTGATGCGCCTTTGCTCTCACCCCCCGAGTTGATCAGGCCCGCTCGCCCCATGTAGTTGTTGATCACCTGATAACGGCAGAGGTCGATCGGGTGGTCGCTTGACAGCTTGTCGTAGACCGCGGGCGCCGTCTTGCCGAAACCGATGACCTCGAAGCCGCGGTTGGTGTCCGGCAGCTTCTGCTTGATGATGTCGGCCTCGATCGAGACGCCCAGGTGGTTGGCCTGTCCGGTGAGGTCGGCCGCCGTCTCGTAGCTCTTGCCATCCTTCTTGAAGGCGTTGTTGCGGACGTAGCACCACAGCACGGTCGCCATCCCCAGCTCATGGGCCTCGTGGAAGGCGACCGCGATCTCCTGGATCTGGCGGTCTGACTCCGGGGAGCCGAAGTAGATGGTCGCGCCGACCGCCACCGCGCCCATGTTCCAGGCTTCCTCGACCGTGCCGAACAGGATCTGGTCGTAGTGGTTCGGGTAGGTGAGCAGCTCGTTGTGGTTGAGCTTGCAGATGAAGGGGATCCTGTGCGCGTACCTGCGCGCGACCGAGCCCAGCACGCCGAAGGTCGAGGCCACCGCGTTGCAGCCTCCCTCGATCGCCAGCCGCACGATCTTCTCGCCGTCGAAGTAGATCGGGTTGGCGGCGAACGAGGCCCCGGCCGCGTGCTCGATGCCCTGGTCCACGGGCAGGATCGAGAGGTAGCCGGTGCCGGCCAGCCGCCCGTGGTCGAGGAGCGACTCCAGGCTGCGGAGGACACGGGTGGGCCGGTCGCTGTCCTTCCAGACCCGGTCGACGAAGTCGCCGCCGGGCAGGTGGAGCTCCTCTTTGGGCACCGTCTGGCACCTGTGCTCCAGGAGGTCGCGGGCGTCCCCGCCCAGCGCCTCTTCAATCTTTTCCAACGATCCCCGGGTAACTGTTGCCATCACTGCCTCTTACATATTTGGTTAGCACGTCTCGCCAGTGCTCGAATTACCATCAGTCACTCTATAGTGCGCCGATATGACCCAGCGGGCGAGTGATCTCCTCGGGGAGGTGGCCGACCGCCTTGCCGAGGACGCCACCGAGAGCGGGATCGTGGCCGCGGAGGCCATCCACGCGATCGAGCCGGAGCTCCTCGCCGGCTACAAGGACGGCTCCATCGACGAGCTGGCCAGGATGTCCAGGACCCTCCTCCAGGCGCTCTTCCGCTCCCTCCGCCTGGACGCCAAGATCCCCTGGCCCGAGTACTACACCCAGGCTCGCGACTTTGCCCGCCGCTATGCCGAGCGCGGCGTGCCCCTGGAGTCGCTCATCGAAGGCCTGAACGTCTTCCGCCGGACCGTCGTGGCGCGGGTGACGGAGCAGGTCGGGGACAACCAGTACGCCGACGAGGTGATGCTCCTGGCCCAGAGCCGGGTGGGCGACGTCATCGAGCACATGAACTCCAGCTTCATCCGCGGCTACCTCGACTACACCGAGACCAAGCACCGCGCCCGGCAGACAGAGCTGCACGGCCTGTATCACATCGCCAGCGCGCTCGGCCGCTCGCTGGACGTCAACGAGATCGCCGAGGTCGGCTTGCGCGAGACCTTGAAGGTGCTCGGCCTCCAGGCGGGCGCGGTGTGGGTGCGCGAGGGCGCCCGGCTCAAGCTGGCGAAGACGATCGGGATGCAGCAGGGCGAGGAGGAGGAGTTCTCCCAGACCGGCCGCGAGGGGCCGAGCCGGGTCGTCGAGACTTCCTCCGGCCCGGCGGAGTCGCGCGTCGACCGCATCGCCGGCGAGTGGAGCGCCATCCGCGCCGAGCTGCGGACCAAGGGTGTGCTCCTCGGGGCGATGACGGTGGCAACGCGGCTCCCGCGCACCTTTGAGTCGAGCGACCTCGAGTTCGTCGCCGCCGTGGCCGACCAGATCGCCGTCGCGCTCGACCGTGCGCGCCAGCACACCAAGGAGGCCCGGACCGACTATCTCACCGGGCTTGCCAACCGGCCCGAGTTCGAGCGCGCGATCGACCGCGCGGTCGCGTCCGCGGAGAGGCACAAGCGGCGGCTGGCGCTGATGATGATCGACCTCGACAACCTCAAGGAGATCAACGACACCTACGGCCACCACGTCGGCGACGAGGCGATCCGCGTCCTCGCCTCGGAGCTGCAGCGAGCCGTGCGCGCGACGGACACGTGCGGCCGGCTCGGTGGCGACGAGTTCGGTGTCGCCATGCCCGACGCGGACGAGCGCGACGCGCGCGAGGTCGGCCTCCGCGTCCGCGAGGCGCTCGAGCACCTGAACCGGACGTCCAAGCTCCCTGTGCCGGTGGAGTTCAGCATCGGTATCACCGCCTGGCGGCAGGGACTCGACTGGCAGGCGATGTACCAGGCCGCGGACAAGGCGCTGTACGTCGACAAGCGCCGCCGGCATGCCGCCCGCAAGAGGCTGGAGAAGCGAGAGCCTGAGCGAGAGAAGACCCCCACGTCCTGACGGGGAGATTCTCGACGCCTCGTTCTTCGCCCGCGACACGCGCGAGGTCGCGCGCGACCTCCTCGACAAGGTGCTCGTGCGCGAGGTGGACGGACGCGTGCTCTGGGGGCGGCTTGTGGAGGTCGAGGCTTACCTCGGCCCCGACGACCTAGCCGCGCACTCGCGGGGAGGAAGGCGGACGGCGCGGACCGAGGTCATGTTCGGTCCGCCAGGCCACGCGTACGTCTACTTCACGTACGGCATGCACTGGTGCCTCAACTTCGTCACCCGCGAGGCCGGAATGCCCCAGGCCGTGCTGGTGCGCGCGCTGGAGCCCGGCCCTGGGGTTGGTCGGTGCGGCGGGCCTGGACTCCTCACCCGCGCCCTCGGCATCGACGCCGCGCTGAACGGGGCGGCGCTGCTGCCTCCCGACCTCTACGTCGTCGACGACGGGGCGCCGAAGCGCCACGTATACGTCACGGCCCGGGTCGGCGTCGGCGGCACCGGTGTGTGGGAGAAGCGGCTACTGCGCTACGTGGTCGACTCGCCCGCCCTGTCCAGACATCTACGGCCATCGGCCCGGCGAGGGCGCTAGTCGCTTCGCCGACTCCCAGTCGGCACGGACGGGCGCGAACACGTCGAGGACGGTGCAGCCATCGGGCCCAACGACAACGTGGTGCGGCACATGGCTGGGGATCAAGTACGTGTCCCCCGGGCCAAGCTCTCGCACCTCTTCGCCGATGTGAAACGTGAGCGACCCGGTAATGATGAAACCGAGCTGCTCGTTCTCGTGGTGGTGCTCGGGCATGACGAGATCAGGATCCAGGTCCACCACTGCCATCGTCATCCGCTCGCCGTTGACGGCCCGCGCGGTGATGCCGTCGAGGAGCACGTACGGCCTGAGTTCGCCCAGCGCCCGGAAGGTGTTACTCAACTTCGCGATCGATGATCGTGGCCGTTCCCAGTCCCCCGCCGCAGCACATCGTCTCCAGGCCGTAGCGCCCGTCGCGCCGCTCCAGCTCGTGCAGCAGGCGCGTCATCAGGATCGCCCCCGAGGCGCCCAGCGGATGCCCCATCGCGATCGCGCCGCCGTTGACGTTGGTCTTCTTCAGGTCGGCGCCCGTCTGCTTCTGCCAGGCGAGCACCACCGACGCGAACGCCTCGTTGACCTCGAACAGGTCGATGCTGTGCAGCTCGAGGCCGGCCCGCTTCAGGACCGCGGCCGTGCCGGGGATCGGCCCCTCGAGCATGAGAACAGGGTCGGTGCCGACGACGGCCTGGGCGCGAATGCGCGCCCGCGGCTTGATGCCGAGCTCCTTCGCCTTGTCGAGCGACATCAGCATCACCGCCGCGGCGCCGTCCGAGATCTGGCTCGAGTTGCCGGCGGTGATCGAGTGCTCGGGGTTGAAGGCCGGGGCGAGCGCGGCGGTCGACTCGTAGGTGGCGTTGCCGCGGATGCCCTCGTCGCGGCTGAAGATCTCGTGCTGCCCGTTCGAGATGTCGACGGGCAGGATCTGGGACGTGAAGTAGCCCTTCTCCGTCGCCTCGTGCGCGCGGTGGTGGCTCTCGACGCTGAGCTCGTCCATCTCCCGACGCGAGACCCCGTACTTCCGCGCCATCAGCTCCGCGGAGATGCCCTGCGGCACCAGGTCGTAGAGCTCCATCAGCTCGGGCGGAAACGGCGTGCCGGGCGAGACCGCGTTGGAGCCCATGGGCACGCGGCTCATCGACTCGACACCGCCGGCGATCGTGATGTCGCACACGCCCGACTGGATGAGGTTGGCCGCGAAGTGGATGGCCTGCTGGCTCGAGCCGCACTGGCGGTCGACGGTCGTCGCGGGCGTGGTCACGGGAAAACCCGCGGTCAGCCACGCGTTGCGCCCTATGTTGAGGCTCTGCTCGCCGGCCTGGCCCACGCACCCGAAGACGACGTCCTCGACCTGGTCGGGCTCGATGCCCGCTCGGCGCACGACCTCTTTCAGCACCAGTGAGCCGAGGACCACGGGATGGACCTCGTGGAGCTTGCCGCTGCTCTTTCCGCGCGCGATGGGCGTGCGGACCGCCTCTACGATCACTACCTCTCGCATGCGTTCGGTGCCTCCTCTAACGACTCCGACATCACTGTGTCAAGCCACCAGGATTTGCCTGGCGATTCGATTTTTTTCTTTGTTGACGTGTTCTTTGGCCCCTGTTAACTTTCGCGACGCCCCAAGCGGCTGAGTACGGTAAACCTGAGGATACCGAACGTCGAGTAGGTGGAAGGTCCGGGGCAACCCGGGATGGAAACCGAAAAACGCATAGGGGACTTCAGGGTAAACAGGAAGGTCTCTTGGGGCATTACTTTTCCCCAGAACCTCCACACGGCGGGCTCAGTTCGAAAGCCCCCGTTCGCCGGCCTTTGCGCAAGCTTTGTCCACAGCCCGGGCGTCGAAATCTGCACCCTTTGTCCGCAGCCTCCTGACGCCGTCCGCCAGCCGCGCCACCGGCTCGGGATCCTCGTAGCGAAGCCACCGATAGGCGTCCGGCCGCGCCGCGCCGGGATGGACCGAGAGGTAGGCGTCGACCACGACCTCTTCCACTTCCTTTAACAATCCCGAGCCGACGAGGTCGTCGAAGTCACGCCCGGCCATCCAGTCCAGGAGGCGGGCCAGACGCGAGGCGGGGCTCAGGCTTGGCGCGGGCTTTCGAGGCGGGCCGGCAGGTCGAGGACGCTCGCCCGCAGGGTGCAGATGAACGGCAGGTTGCGGTAGAGCTCGCGGTAGTCGAGGCCGTAGCCGACGACGTAGTCGTTCGGGATCTGGAAGCCCACGTACTTGAGCGGGATCTTGACAAGGCGGCGCAGTGGGCGGTCGAGCAGGGTCGCGACCTCGAGGGACGCCGGCTGGCGGCGCCGGAGCTCGCCGAGGACGTAGTCGACGGTGAAGCCGGTGTTGATGATGTCCTCGACCAGGAGTACGTGCCGGCCCTCGATCGGGTAGTCGATGTCGCGCACGATGCGGACGCGGTCTTGCGGAAGCGCGCCGGCGAAGCGCTGCAGGTCCACGTAATCGAGGACGAAGGGGACCTTGATCTGCCGCGCCAGGTCGGCGAGGAAGAAGGTGACGCCCTTGAGCACGCCGACCACGACCAGGGACTGGCCGCGGTAGTCGCGCGAGATCTTGCGCCCGAGCGAGCGTATACGTGTCTCCAGCTCGACGGGTGAGATGAGGATCTCGCCGATGTCCTCCTTGCGGAGGTCGATGACCTCCAGCGCGCCGTAGCCGGCCTTGGCCAGCAGCTGCTGGTAGTCCTTGCGGTAAAGCAGGCGGACATTGAGCTCGGGGTACAGCTCGCGCACCAGCCGCAGCTTGCGGTTCTTGGGCGTGACGAGCGACTGCTTCATCGTCGTCAGCTCGATGTAGAGGTCGTGCTCGGGGAGGTAGAAGTCGGGCGTGAACATCTCGGCCACGCGCATGGCCTCCCATGCGATCGGGAACGAGACCGGCTCGTACTGCCAGCGAATGCGGTAGTAGTCGAGGAAGCGCGCGAACTCCTGCTCGGACGGATGCGCAAACTCGACGCGGGAGTGAGCCGGTCCGGTTCGCCGGACCAGGCGCGACCGCTGGCGGACGGGGCGGCGCCATTTTTGCGGGACTGTGGAGGAGACGGACGACGCCAAGGAAACGATGGTGATTGTACTCTCGGGGTCGGGGACGTCCGGATGAGCACACCCGCGCAGCGGATGGTGGCCGAGCAGCTGCGCCCGCACGGCGTCACCGACGAGCGCGTGCTGCAGGCGATGGCGTCGGTGCCCCGCGAAGAGTTCCTCTCGCCGCGGATGCGCCGCCACGCCTATGAAGACCGCGCCCTCGCCATCGATTGCGGCCAGACGATCTCCCAGCCGCTGGTCGTCGCGCTGATGGTTCAGGCGGCCGCTCCACAGCCCGACGACGTCGCGCTCGAGGTCGGCACCGGTTCGGGATACGCGGCCGCGGTATTGAGCCGGATGTGCCGCCTCGTCGTCACCGTCGAGCGCGAGCCCGCACTGGCGGAGCACGCGTCGGAGACGCTTCGCCGTCTCGGTTACGACAACGTCGAGGTGGCGGTCGGCGACGGCAGCCTCGGCTGGCCGGCCGGCGCGCCTTACGCGGTGATCCTCGTCGCCGCCGCGGCGCGGGGCGTGCCGCAGCCGCTCGTCGACCAGCTGGCGGACGGCGGAAGACTGGTCATCCCGGTCGCGTTCTCCGCCGAGGAGCCGCAGGACCTGCGCCTGTACACGCGCTCCGGCGCCGAGGTGAGCTACCGCTCGATGTTCCCGGTGCTGTTCGTCCCTCTGCGCCCCGGCTAAGGCGAGGGCGAGGCCTTCGGCGAGGGACTGGGTGAGGGCGTCGGCGACGTGGTGCCACCCGTGATGGCCTGCAGCTGCTGCAGGATCTGGCCGACCTTGGCCATCTCGGTCGAGAACGTCGTCAGGTCGCCGCGCTTCAGCGCGTTGTAGGCCGCCTGGTAGTGCTCGTTCGCCTGCGCGATCAGGCCCTGGATCTGGGCCACCTGCTGCGGCGTGTAGGTCGTTACCGGCGGCTGGTTGGTCGGTGGCGCGGCCCCTCCCACCAGCTGCTGGATCGCCTGGTCGAGGTTGGTCGCGTAGGCGACCGTGTCCTGGTCGACGAGGATGATGCGCTTCAGCTCGGGGAGGCTCGCCGTCTGCTTGGCGCGCAGGTAGACGGGCTCGAAGTAGAGGAAGGAGTTGCCGATCGGCACGACCAGGAGGTTGCCCTGCTGCACCTCCGACCCGGCCTGGTCGAAGAGCGTGAAGTCGCTAGAGATCTGAGTGTTGGCGTTGATCCGGTTGGCCACCTGCTGCGGGCCGAAGATCGTCTTGTCCTTGGGCAACACGTAGGCGGTGTACTGGCCGTAGTGGGTGCCGTCGCTGCGCGCCGCGAGCCAGGAGACCAGGTTGCTCTTGTTCAGCGGCGTGTACGGCATGATCAAGAGGAACTCGGGGTTGTCCTCGCCCGGCAGGCGGAACAGCACGTAGTAAGGGGTCATGGTCGTCGCCTGGCTGCGAGGTCCGCTCTGCGTCGTCGGCACCGCCCACACGTCCTCGCGCGCGAACAGCACCTTGGCGCCCGCCGCGTCGGGGGTGACGTGGTAGGTCGCGTAGATGATGACCTGGAGGTTGAACAGTCCTTCGGGCACGCGCAGGTGCGCGCGCAGTCCCGCCGGCATCGAGTCGATGGGCTTGAACAGAGCCGGGAACGTCGCCTGGTAGGCCTTGATGATCGGGTCCTTCGCGTCGACGATGTAGAAGTCGGCGGTGCCCTCGTAGGCGTCGATGACGACCTTCACCGAGTTGCGGATGTAGTTGATCCTGAAGTCACTGGTCAGGTCTTCGGCCTGCGCGTACGGGTAGGTGTCAGCCGTCGTATACGCGTCGAGGACCCAGTAGATCCTGCCGTCGACGATGACGATGTACGGGTCGGAATCGAAGGTCAAGAAGGGCGCCAGCTCCTGGGCGCGCTCGCGGATGTTGCGCCGGTACAGCATCTGGCTCTTCTCCGTCAGCTGCTGGGTCACGAGCAGGTCCTTGTCCCCCAGCCGCAGCGCCCACAGCGCGCGGTTCGTGGCGTTGAGCGGGACGCCGTGCGTCCCGGCGTAATTCGTGAACGCGTCGCCGCTGCCTAGCGGGTAGTCGAACTCCTTCACGCTCGACGGTGCGATGTCGTAGTCGTCGGCGCCGGGAACCTCGCCGAAGTAGATCGCCGGCTGCGTGATCTTCAGGGGCCCGGACGGCGGAAGGTCGCCGACGACCGAGGCCGGCAGGCCCTCGCCCACCACGGCGTTGACCGGGCTCGCGGCGGCGCCGTAGCCGTGCGTGTACTGGAGGTGGTCGTTGGTCCAGTTCTGGGCCGCCGCCGACAGCTTGGAGGTGTCGATCTCGCGGCCGCTGATCTCCAGCTGCTGGTACTGGCCGTTGATCGTGTAGCGGTCGATGTCGATGTCGTGGAACGCGTAGTAGGTGCGGATGGCCTGCTGCTGCTGGTAGGTCTCGGCTAGCTGCGTGTAGTCCCACAACCGGAGGTTGTTGACCGTGACCTGGTCGGCCTGCACGTCCTTGGCGGTCAGCGGCTGGTCGCCGCTGAAGTTGCTCACCTTGACGTCGGACAGGCCGTAGGCGGCCTGGGTGCCGGCGATCTCACGCTGGATGTAGGGCAGCTCGTAGGCCTGGGCGTTCGGGGTTACGGAGAGGGACTGGATCAGCCCCGGGTAGGCCTGGCCAACGACCGCGACCGCGATCCAGACGGCGGCAGCCGCGGCCGGCACCCAGAGCCGGCGCAGCCAGGCGTTCGCGACCAGCGCGCCCGCGAGCACGACGCCAAGCCCGGCCTGGAACGTGTAAAGCGGAAGGCGGGCGTTGATGTCGGTGTACGCGGCGCCCCACACCACGGTGCTGTTGTGGGCGAAGAGCAGGTCGTAGCGCCCGATCCACGCGGTCGCGGCGAGGGTCACGGCGAACGCCGCGATCAGGACCGAGACGTGGGCCAGGGCGCCGACGGTCGGGCGCAAGTCGAAGGCGTCGCCGCGCCACGCGTACAGAGCGGCGATGAGCAGGATGGCGAGGAAGTCAAGCCCGAGCGCCCAGTTGCCGACGACGTGCAGGAACGGCAGCGTCAACAGATAAAAGGAGATGTCCTGGCCCAGCACCGGGTCAGTTGTGCCGGTGGGCGTGGAGTGCATGAAGAGCGCGAGCGACTGCCACTGGGCGGAGGCGCCGAACGAGAGGATGAGGGCGACCGCGACCGCGGCGCCGAGGCTCACCCAACCGGCCGGGCTGCGGATCACGGAGCGGCGGATTCCGACCGCGCGCAGGGCTCCCCCCGAGCGCACGCGCTGGGCGATGAAGACGTTGACGGCGAGGTAAAGGAAGGCGAGGGCGAAGCTGCCGAGCCACATCGCCCACTCCAGGGCGACCCGCGTGAGGAACACGCCGCGCAGGCCAAGCGCGTCATACCACTCGATGTCGGTGATGAAGGTCACGACCGGGCTGGCGGCGACGAAGACGAAGATCGCGAGGACGAAGAGGGACACGCCCGCCCAGAAGCGTCGCGACGGCGGTGGGACGCGGAAGGGGCGCCCAGGCTCGAATGGCCCGCCGCGCTCGAAATCGAAAGGCCGGTACCTCCGCGCCATGCGGAGAACTCTAGAGCGTGCCTAACGCGCGGTCGTCCGGCGCGAAGTCGTCGCTCGCGTCCTCCGGCGGGTGGGCGAGATGCCAGCGCACCGTCTTGCGCAAAGTCTCGTGCGGGTCTGACGTCGTCCACGCGAGCAGCGAGCGCGCTTTGCGCGCGCTGGCCGCGATGTGCTGGGTCACGGTGCCCGTGAACTTCAGGTCCTCGGGCAGCGCCTCGTCGGCGACACGAACCAGCGCGGCGTCGGACTCCGCGGCCTCGAGGATCATCCGCGACCACATGCCCATCGAAAAGCTGCGGTCCTCGCAGACGTTCAGCACCTCGCCGTTAAGCGGCTTCTCCAGGGCCAGCCTCACCGCGCGTCCGACGTCGCGCACGTAGATGCGGCACGTGAGCCACTGCCCGCTCCCAAAGGGGATGCGCTTGCGGCCGGCGCGGATCCGCCGGAGCAGGAACTCCTCGCGCCGCTGGTAATCGTGCTCGCCGTAGACCATCGGCAGGCGCAGCACGGTCGCACCGCGCGGCAGGTACACGTCCTCGACGTCGAGCTTGTCGTAATCGTCCATGCCGGGCATCTTGCCCCGGTACGGGTAGCGCTCCGACCGCAGCGGCGACTCCTCGTCCAGAGGCACTGGGTCGGTCTCGTCATCGCTGTTCAGCGCCCCGAACGCCCGGTAGACGTCGACGCTGGAGATGACGATCCAGCGCGCCACGTCTGGGAGGGCCTCCAGCGCGGTCTCGGCGTCCCTGCGTGTCAGCGCCCGGTAGTCGATCACCGCGTCGGGCGCGAAGTCTTCCAACTCCGCCCGATGCTTCCCCAGCTCGGCACGCTCGCAGTGGAGGTGACTGACCGGCGTCATGTCGTCCGGCTCGAGCACGCCGCGATGCACGACCAGAACCTCGTCGCCAGAGGCGACGAGCTCCTCGACGGTGGCGCGGCCGATGAACCGCGTCCCGCCGAGGACCAAGACCCTCAAGCCTTGGCCTTGCTCGGTGCCTTTTCCTTTTCCTGCTCCGCCTGCTGGGCGCCGAAGTGGGGGTTCTTCTCCACGATCAGGTCGACGAGCCCCCAGTCCTTCGCTTGCTCCGGCGTCATGAAGAAGTCGCGCTCCATCGCGCGCTCGACGTCCTCGAGCTGTCGCTTGCAGTGCTTGGCATAGATGCGCGCCACCTGCTCGCGCTGGCGGAGGATCTCCTGGGCGTGGATCTGGATGTCCGACGCCTGGCCCTGGATCCCTTGCGTGAACGGCTGGTGGATGAGGATCTGCGCGTGCGGCAGCGACATGCGCATCCCCGGGTCGCCGCCCGCGAGCAGGATCGAGGCGCCGCTCGCCGCCAGACCAGTGCACAGGGTTGCGACCTTCGGGCCGACGTACTGCATCGCGTCGTAGATGGAGAGCGCGGCCGTGAGCGAGCCGCCCGGGCTGTTGATGTAGATCTGGATGTCGCGGTCCGGCGCCTCGTTCTCGAGGAACAGGAGCTGCGCCGTGACCGTGCTCGCCATGTCGTCGTCGATGACCCCGCGGACGAAAATCACCCCGTCCTTCAGGAGTCGCGAGTAGATGTCGTACGCGCGCTCGCCGCGCCCGTCGTTGGTGATGACTGTCGGGATCAGGTGCATGTCCCCCTTACCTCCTGGGCAAAAACCCGATGCGGTCCTTCGGTTTCGGCGGTGGGTTGGCCATCGCCAGGTAGGCGCTGAAGTCGGCCACGCTACGCAGCGCCTCCAACGGTAGCGAAGCCGTGGCCAGGCGGAGCTTGACGGGCGGGTCGTCGGGCCACGTCCGCCGCTCGGACTCGGCCCCCAGCAGGCGGGCCAGCTCGGCGTAGATGTCGGCCGGATGCACGCCCAGGGCGTGGGCGACGGCGATCAGGCGCTCGGTCGAGACCTCCTTGCGGCCGCGCTCCACCTCGGAGAGGTGGGCGGGCGAGAGCCCGGCCTCGGCCGCGATCTCGCTCAGAGTTCGGCGCGCCGCCTCGCGGCGGGCCCGCAGGACCGATCCGAGCGCACGGCGGATCTGCTGGGCGGTTTCGCTGTAGGCGAAAGCCATTTGTCTTGGGCAAACGATACGACGAACTGGCGCTCAGCGGCGCGCGAAAGTCGCCCCCGGCGGCTCGGGCACGCCGGTCTCGCCGCGGCGCCGGCGCAGCTCGAGCTCCAGGCTTTCCAGCCCGCGGGCCATGGCCCAGCGGTGGTTGGCGGCGAAGATCGGGCGCAGTACGGGCGTGCCGTAGCGCAGCAGCGGCTTTTCAGCCGAGATCCGCCAGTCGTAGGTGGCCTCGACGAAGTCGGCGTCCTGCCTGATCGTCCACACGCCGGTGCCCTCGAAGTCGCCGTGCGCCGTGAGCTTGAACCCGGAAGGTCGCGTCGACTCGGTGACCGTGAAGTTCCAGCGGAGGGTGTAGGGCAGCCAGCCCTTGGTGTACAGGTCGATCACACGGCCGACGCCGCTCGGCTGCGCGCCCGGCTTGAGCTCGCGCACTTCGAGGTACACCGACGGCCACCAGCGCTTGAGGGCGAGCGGGTCGGCCAGGACGTCGAAAACTTCCTCGGCGGTGCCCCGGACGCGCCAGCGGGTGAGGAAGGCGTACTCGGGGGCCATCAGTCTTTGAGGTTTGCGGGGTCGAGCAGCTCCTGCTTCGGGCGCTCGATCTTCTGCCTGGAGCGCATGATCTCGATCAGCTTCTTCCGCCCCTTCGGCGGTCCGATCATGATCGCGCCGACGAGCCGGTCGTCCTTGAAGAAAAGCTTGCGGTAGAACTTCTCCTCGAAGCTGAACGTGCGCACGGACTCGAGCCCGGGCTGCACGTCCGGTGTCACGCCCATCACCGCGAGCGTGGAGCCGAACATCGTGGTCGTGTACGTCGGCACGTCGAAGAAATCTTCGTTCGCGCCGGCCATATTGCGCGCCGCCACGCGTCCGTGCGCCTCCGCGTTGTCCCACGTCCCCATCTGGTTGTGGCGCTCGACCATAAGGTCGTAGAAGACGGCGATGTCGCCGGCCGCGTAAGCGTCCGGCGCCGAGGTGCGCAGCTTGGCGTCGGTGACGATGCCCTTGTTCATCTCGACCCGGTCGCGCACCGGCTCGGTGTAGTAATCG
>Ga0209376_1000738_pt1 | contig 35084 bp, 35 predicted proteins | sample GraSoiAngelo_134_FD_185891 | JGI IMG/M metagenome (GOLD analysis project Ga0209376, IMG submission 185891) | Grasslands soil microbial communities from the Angelo Coastal Reserve, California, USA - 14_0929_05_30cm (SPAdes) (version 2) | ecosystem: Environmental > Terrestrial > Soil > Grasslands ...
CCGATCTTTTCGAGCAAATCGACAACATGCTTGAGCGTATTCGGCGCGAACGCGGCAGCGGATCAGATTTTCTTGATTTCAAGACGGGGGTCGGCGGCATGATCGAAGCGGAATTTCTCGTGCAAGCAGTGCAAATGCGCGAAAACATCTCGGAACCGAACTGGGAGCGCGCAGTCGATCGATTGCGTGAACGCGAAATCCTGAACAATGCCGAAGCTGCGAAACTCAAACAAGCTTACGGATTGCTGCGCCGGTACGAATCCGCATTGCGACGTTACGAGAATAAAGCCGTCTCGGCTCTTCCACGCGACCCGGATGACCAGCGAAAAGTTTCAGTTCGCCTTGGCTACGATGATTTCGAAACGTTTCGCCGGGATTATCTCGATGCGCGCGATGCGATTCACGCGCTGTACGAACACCACGTAGAGCCAAGGAAGGGAGATTAGCCTCGCCTAAACGCCTTAACTCCGCTAACCCGGAATGCCTTTGAGCATTTCGGTGTTGGTAGGGAACTTTTTGACGAACATCAAGAGCCGCTGGATCGCTTCCTCCGGTTTGTGACCGGCGAGGCCGCGCCGGATGAGATTAACCTTCTCCAATTCCCACGGTTGCAACAGCAATTCTTCACGCCGCGTTCCGGAAAGGAAAATGTCGATTGCGGGATAAATGCGCTGGTCGCTGATCTTTCGGTCGAGCACCATTTCCATGTTCCCGGTGCCTTTGAATTCCTGGAAGATCAATTCGTCCATGCGGCTGCCGGTTTCAATCAGCGCCGTAGCGACAATTGTAAGCGAACCTGCTTCCTCGGTATTCCGCGCAGCTGCGAAAATTTTCCTCGGAATTTCCATGGCGCGCGCATCGATACCGCCACTCATGGTGCGGCCGCCGCCGCCCATCGCGTTGTTGAACGCGCGAGCCGTGCGCGTGATAGAGTCGAGCAGGATAAATACATGTTTGCCTGCTTCGACAAGTCGTTTGGCGCGCTCAATCGCCAACTGCGAGATGCGCGTGTGACTCTTGATGTCGGCATCGTTAGAGCTGGCCATCAGCTCCGCGGTCGGATGCGAACGACGAAAATCGGTCACTTCCTCCGGGCGTTCATCGACCAGAAGAATGATCAGGATCATCTCCGGATGATTTTTGGTGACCGCATCGGCGATATGATGCAGCAGCGTCGTCTTGCCTGTGCGCGGTGGCGCGACAATCAACCCGCGCTGGCCCATTCCCAGCGGCGTCATCAAGTCCATGATCCGCGTTGTGTAACGGTCCGGCACGGTCTCGAGCTTGATTTTTTTGTCCGGATTGATCGTGGTCAATTCCTCAAATGGACGGAGCCCCTGATATTTCGCCGGCTCTTCGCCATTGATCTTGAGTAGCTTCACCAATTGCGGGCCACGGCTGCCGCGTCGGGTCTCACCGTAAATCCACATCCCGTCGCGCAAAGCGAAGCGGCGCACAATTTCAGGAGTGACAAAAATGTCCTGCGGCGTCTGCACAAAGTTGCGCTTCGGATCGCGCAGGAACCCGAAGCCTTTGCCCGAGATTTCGATGATGCCTTCGCCGAATTCCGGCTCAGCTTGAACTTGTTCGCCACTTTCCACAACGGTCTCCGCGGCCTCGCGTGGTTGTCGATCAAGGGTCTCGACATCAGTAACCGCGCCGGCAGGATCGGTATTGGTTGACGAAGAATTCGGCGATTCGCCGGAATCATCGCGCCTGAACCGGTCGCCCCGATCCCGATAACGTTTTCGCGGAAAACGGCGGCGCGGGCGATGATGGCGTTGTTCCGGCAGGGCGGACTCAGTCGGCACGGGTTGGTTTTCGTTTTCTTCGTTCATAAGCTAAAATTCTTGGCTGCGGCGGGGCGGCGCCTTAACACGTTTCCTGTAAGCAATACTTTTTCAGGCCGGCAACCTGGCCAGCAATTCGTCGGGAATTTCTAGATTTGAATAGACGTTTTGCACGTCGTCGTCGTCCTCAAGCGCATCACATAAGTGGAGCACCTGACGCGCCGCGGCCTCGTCGGGCACCGGAACAGTCGTATCGGGAATGAATGTAAGCTTTTGCCCATCGGTCGTTACGCCCTCGTTTCTGAGCGCCTCAGCTACCGCGTATAGCTGATCGTGGGAAGTGATAATAACATACTGATCCTCCTCGGTTGTCAACTCTTCCGCGCCGGCTTCCAGGGCGATTTCGAGCAGCCGATCCTCGTCAATGCTCGACCGCGGAACGGTGATTTGGCCTTTCCGGTGGAACATGTACGAAACGCTCCCGCTCGAGGCGAGGTTGCCATTGTTCTGGGTGAAAATTTTGCGAATCTCCGCCCCGGTGCGGTTTCTGTTATCGGTCGCAGTTTCAACAATAATCGCCACGCCGCCGGGCGCGTAACCCTCATAAACGATCTCGTCGATTTGTTGACCGTCTCTCCCCTCGCCCGTGCCGCGTTTGATCGCGCGCTCAATGTTATCGTTCGGCATGCTTTGCGCCCGTGCAGCCTGGATCGCGCTGCGCAGACGCGGGTTGCCATTCGGATCGCCACCGCCGGCCTTTGCCGCGATGGTGATTTCCTTCGATAATTTGCTGAAGATCTTGCCGCGTTTCGCGTCGATCGCGCCCTTAAACCGCTTGACCTTCGACCACTTACTATGTCCCGCCATACGTGCGGATTTTATGCAATTGCTGATTGAACTGTGCGAATTTCCGAACAACACCTCGCCAAGAGAATGGCTAGCGAGAAGGGGAAACTAACGCGCAATATTCAATCGCAATAAGAGCCGTTTGTCAACATCTTGCGAAGCGTTTGTTGGTAAGCGAAATAATCTTCAAATGAAACTTCTTGTTGCCGGCCTCCTCGGTGGAATCGTCATGTTTATCTGGACGTCGATTGCCCATATGGCGCTGCCTCTGGGCGAAGCTGGCATTGGCGAAATTCCAAACGAGTCTGCCGTCCTAAGCTCGATGCAAAGCACCATCGGCGAGCACAGCGGCCTTTATGTTTTTCCCGGCCCTGGCGTTGGCAAAAACGCAACTCGACAGGAAAAGAACGACGCGATGAAACACATGGTGGAAAAAATGGCGGCCAACCCTTCCGGAATTCTCATGTATCACGCGCCCGGCCGGCCGTTCACGTTTGGCAAATGGCTCGGCATCGAATTTGGCACCGAACTGTTCGAAGCCATCCTGGTCGTGTTCCTTTTGGCCCAAACGCGCATCACCACCTTTGCCGGCCGGGTCGGTTTTGTGCTCGTTGCCGGAATTCTGGCTGCCATCACGACGAACGTTTCCTACTGGAACTGGTACGGGTTTCCGTCTGCTTACACAGCTGGCTACATGTTCATTCAGATCGTCGGTTTCTTTCTTGTGGGCATTGTTACTGCGCTGGTCTTGCCAATGCGCGCTCCGACTGACGCGATTCGTTAAGGTTTCGCACGAAGTTCCCGCACCGTCAGTCCCGGCCGTCCATTCACGTTTCCGTACGTTGCCTCAGCTTTCCCATCGCCGCGTTTGAAGCGCCGTTCCTTCGCCGTATTGTCCGGTGTCCACGTACCACCGGCGGCGTTTGCCTTCAGGAATCTCGTGATCTCTTTCTCGGAAAGATCGGTTCCCTTCACGTTGAAATACGTTTCCGAAACGCTCCGGCCATTAGCAAAGATCACCTCGTAAAGGTAGCGATCTTTATGGTAAAGAACGCTGACCGTTCCGTCGTCACGCAAACGTCGCTGCACCAGGTTGCCGTATGAGTCATCAACTTTGTCGCTGCCGTCGCCCAAATTAGCCCAGCCGCAGATCAAGGTTGCGAGAATCGCCAGAACGATGAGGCTAAATTGCTTCACATTGTTTCAGTCGGACATTCACAGAAATCTGCAACCGCGTTCACGCAATCCTCAGCCAAAAACGCCGCATCGTGCTAGTATTTCCGGCTACAACATGAGCCGCAACATCGACACGCGAGAATTTTCCATCAGCGATTACGACGGGGCGCTTCAGGTGTGGCAGCGCGTCGAAGGTCTTGAGATCGCCGAGGGGGACGACAGGGAAGGCATCGCTCGATTTCTCGCGCGGAACCCAGGGTTGAGCAGAGTGGCGATCGATGGATCGGCAATTCTTGGAGTCGCGTTATGCGGGCACGACGGACGTCGTGGACACATTTATCATTTGGCCGTTGATCCCGCATATCAGCGGCGCGGACTCGGTAAGCGTCTGCTGGATGAATGCCTCGATGGCTTACGCAGGGCTGGGGTGCAACGCGCTATTATCCTGGTGGCTGATGACAACCAGCGCGGCGCCGAATTCTGGAAACGTTGCGGCTGGGAGACGATCCCCGGCGCGATCGCGATGGGAATTGATGTTTAGGAGCTGATCATAATCGAAATTTATGAAAGTAGGCGGCAGATATTTTCGAACGATTTGGGTTAAGCCAGACGATGAAGGCGTCGTGCAGCTGATCGATCAACGATTTTTGCCGTATCGTTTCATGATCGAAGAGGTCCGCACCGTTGCACAAATGGCGACGGCCATTCGGGAAATGCATGTTCGTGGGGCGGGATTGATCGGCGCGAGCGCGGGGTATGGGATGTATCTGGCGGCAATTGAGGCAGCGGCGCGCGCTGCGTTCGATGAGCACATGGCCCGCGCAGCGGAGCAACTCAGGGCGACACGGCCGACCGCAGTGAATCTTTCCTGGGCCATCGAGCGCCAGCTAAGGAGTATCGCCGATGGAAAAACCGCAGAAGAAAAGGTCGCTCTTGCTCTGCGCACAGCCAATTCGATGGCTGAAGAAGATGTGGAGCACTGCCGGATGATCGGGCAACACGGACTAGCCCTCATTCAGCAAATTGCGAGGAAGAAAACAGGCAAGCCGGTCAATGTGCTAACGCACTGCAACGCCGGATGGCTCGCCTTTGTTGATTACGGCTCAGCCACCGGTCCGATTTATGCCGCGCACGATTGCGGGTTGCCGCTCCACGTATGGGTGGCCGAAACCAGACCCAGGAATCAAGGTTCAAAGCTTACAGCCTGGGAACTGGGTCAGCACGGCGTGCCGCATCGAGTGATCGCGGACAGCGCGGCAGGCCATTTGATGCAACATGGCGAAGTCGATCTGGTGATTGTCGGAACGGATCGCACCACGTACACGGGAGATGTCGCGAACAAGATCGGCACATATTTGAAGGCGCTGGCGGCCAAGGCCAACAACGTACCGTTCTACGTCGCGCTGCCTTCGGCTTCGATTGATTGGGATATGCGGGACGGTTTGAAAGAGATCCCAATCGAGGAGCGCGGCGCGGAGGAAATAAAACACGCTGATGGATGGTTTGAAGGGCAACAGGTCGAAGTGCGTATTGCGCCAGAGGGAAGTCCCACCGCAAATTACGGGTTTGACGTTACGCCGAGGCACTTGGTGAGCGGACTGATTACCGAGCGCGGCGTGTGCGAAGCGAACGAAAAAAGCATTTTCTCCCTTTTTCCCGAGCACGCGACGTGAGCAAATACGTAAAGTTCACGCACGAGCGCGCGCGTGCCGAGGTCACTCCGTTCGACAGGTTTGCCGAATTGAACGCATGCAGGCGGAAACTTCTTCAGTTGCGACTAATCGGTGTGGACTCAAATGGTACCAGCTTCGGTAACCTGAGCGTAAGAGACGGCGCGACCAGGAATTTTTATATCACTGGTTCGGCGACCGGCGGGGTGCCCGATCTGACACGTGCGGATTGGACCAAAGTCGTGGCTTACGATTTCGAAAGGAACTGGGTGAGATACGAAGGGAGCACGGTTCCTTCATCGGAATCGTTGACGCATGCGGCGATTTACAAATCCAATGCAATGGCCGGTGCGGTGATTCATTGTCACGACTCAACCTTGTGGACGGCCATTCTAAATCAAGCGCCGACGAGCTCGAAGGCTGTTGGCTATGGCACGCCAGAAGTGGCGTACGAAATTATGCGTCTGTTCAAGGTGAGCGATCTGCAAAGCAGAAAGATTTTGGTAATGGCCGGTCACGAAGGAGGTGTCGTTACGTTCGGCGGAGATCTCGAAGAGGCATTCGCCGTTCTGATTCATGAGCGAAAGGAATCATCTCCTTGCGTTGACGGCGCTTTCCACAAACGTACTCCTGCATGATGACGAATGGATTTCCTGAGCCAAGCCAAGGACGGGGCGTCACCCGGCGAACGTTTCTTGGGATGAGTCTGGCAAGTGCAGCCGCGCTTTTGGCAGGGAAATCCGATGTGATCTTTGGAGCTCAGTCATCAACTACACCAACAATTGCTATGAACACGACTTTTAAATTGGGCGGCGACCTGGCGGTCAATCGGCTGGGCTTTGGCGCCATGCGTATCACCGGGGAAGGTATTTGGGGTTGGCCACCGGATCGAGAGAACGCGCTCAAAGTTCTCAGACGCGCAACCGGGCTGGGTGTCGATTTGATCGACACAGCCGATGCGTATGGGCCGGACACGAGCGAATTGCTCATAGCCGAAGCGCTCCATCCTTATCCGAAGGGACTCGTCATCGCGACAAAAGGCGGTCTCACACGGCCGGGACCCGGCGAGTGGGTACCAAATTGCCGACCCGAACATCTCAAACAAGCTGTCGAAGGAAGTTTGAAGCGGCTCCGCTTGGAACGAATCGATTTGTATCAATTGCATACTGTGGATCCCAAAGTCCCCATCGAGGAGTCGCTCGGTGCGCTCAAGCAAATGCAAGATGCCGGGAAGATCAGGCACATCGGATTATCCAACGTTGATCCGGAAGAAATTGTGCGGGCGCGCAAGATTGTTCCGATCGTCAGCGTGCAGAACCGGTACAACATCGAGGACCGCAAATCGGAAAACGTTCTGGTTTATTGCGAGAAGGAGAATCTTGGCTTTCTGCCATGGTTTCCCATCGGGGGAGGCAGCGGTTTGAAACCTGAGAACCCAGTGAATCTCGCGGCAAAGGCCCACGGCGTGAGTGTTTATCAAGTTGCGCTGGCCTGGCTTCTGGCTCGATCGCCCGTCATGCTGCCCATCCCCGGGACGTCGTCTCTCGCGCATTTGGAAGACAATGTTGCTGCCGCCAAGCTCAAGCTGACTCCGGAAGAATGGAAAGCGATCGACGCCATTGCTGGGTAGGTCGGGACCGCAGTTAGATATCGCATCCTGCTGGGGCATCACTCGACGGTCAGCGGTCCGTCAAAGATCGTGAGGCTGATCACTTCCGTACGTGCGATGTGCGGACCATGCCGCGTGCCTTTGGGCGCAAAGAACAGCGCGCCCGTGGTGTAAGTGGTACCGGATTCCTCCCATTCACCTGAGAGCACGTATGCCCATTCGTTCGCCGCCGGATGGGTGTGCGCTGGGATGGTGTAACCGGCCTTGAATTTGCGGAGGACGACGAGCCCGCCCGTGCTCTCCTGCTGATGCAGAATCATCAACTCAACGCCTTCGTATGGCCCCGGCTGCCAGGCTTTGTTTTTGCTTAACGCAACATACGGAAACATGACTTCGTCGAAGCGGATCGCGCTCAGATTGCAAACGCAGCCGAGCAATTCACTGCAACACCCGACGCAGCGGAGCTAGCGCGACTCGGATCTTAACAAACGGCTATTTCATCTTCGACAGGATTTGTTCGATTTCCTGCCGGCGGAAGGCGCGCAAGGTCTGACCCCGGACGTTGCCGAGCGCGCCGACTTTAAGTATGAACGCGCTCATCGTTTCGTCATCCGGCGCCTCGAACAGGACGACAACGTCGTAAGCGCCCATCGTCCAGAATTCCTCCACGATCTTCATACCCATTTTCTCCGCCTCAGCTATCGCAGCTTCGCCGCGCTTAACTGTGTCTTTAACGTTGCGAATACCCTGGTCTGTAAACTGAATCAGCCCGATATAAGTAGCCATAAGTAGCGTTACTCCTTTCCTGTAGTTGGATCTAACAGACTAGTTTAAATCTGCGTCTGAGCAAAACCACAAAGCTTGGAATCCGCTTTGAAAAATATTCTTCCCCACTTCGCCGTCGAATGTTGAAGTGATAATCCATGGAACCGGGGGAAGCGCTCAGCACTGCGTCCCAAATTGCTGTCGCTCTTGCCGGTTTTGCCGGCGTAGTGGTCGTTTTTCGCCGCGAGGCGATCCACGACTGGTCGGCACTCGATAAATTCCGGCTACGGCTTTTGCTAGCCAATTCAGTATTACCGCTTGGTCTTTGCATGATCGCGCTGTTGTTGCTGACCGTCGAGCCTGCGCTGACGAGCGTGTGGAGATGGTGCAGTGGTGTCGCCTTCGTAGTTTTTTTGGCATTCGGGATCACGGTAAACATCAGCTCTCGCCGTCTTCATCTACGGCAGTTACAAGACGCATCCGCCAACTTCATTTTTCATTTGTTCGCCACTCTTGGGTGGGGAGCGATCCTGTTGCAATTATGTAACGTCGCCTTGCTGGGCGCGTTCTGGCCATTCTTCACCGGGATCGTTGTTCAGCTTATCGGCGCGATGTTTCAGTTCGCGCGCATGATTCTACAGCCGCCTGAATAGAGCGGCGGACATCGCAGCGCGATGTCCCTACAACACTGGTTCAGTGTCGTGAAGCCGGCCGTAATCGACCGTCAGTCTGCCGCCGCCATGCTCGGTATAGATTTCGACAAAGCGATGGCCGAATTGAATATCGCGCCAGGTGTAATCCTTTTGCGTTTGGACCGACGCGGCGATCACCGGATCGATTCCAACGACCGATACTAAAAACAGCGCACGCCTGGCTTGGAGAGATTCAACAGTCGCGCCGAAAAGCGGACTCTTCTCGTCGATGGTGTGCCGCAAAGTCAGCGCCGCGGGAAAGACCGTCAGCCGATCAAACTGAAGTTTAAGGACATAAAAGTAGCGAAAATCTCCGCCTTCGAGCAACGGTTCATCGCGTGAAAACATGATCCGGAACTCGGCCTCCACCATGCTGTGCTGATTTTCGTTGCCGATTCGCACCATCAGCGTCGGCTTCCCATTCAACGGCGCGATGACGATGGAATTGCTGAACACGACGCGCGCAATCGGGCGCGAGAAGCGCACGAAGATGAGGCCGGTCATCACCGCGAGCAAAAATATCCCAGTCATGATTTCAATCGTGGTGACGACGTGAGCGTAAAGCGTTTGCGGATACATGTGGCCGTAGCCGACTGTTGCCAGCGTTTGCACGCTGAAAAAAAAGCAATCAAAAAACCAATGCCCGCCAGTGCTGCCGGCGATACTGTTTTGCTGGAGACTGTAAAGCGCGGCGAAAAGAAGGTTTAGCCCGACGTAAAGACTGGCGACAAACGCCGCGAACCGCGGCCACCTCAAGCCCAGCAGCCAACGATAGACATCGCGCCACCGCCAAGCGTCTGTCCCGACTTTGACGAATTCGACCTGACCGGCGCGTATGGAAACGCGATTGTGCCTTCTCCTCATGTTCTTCTAATCCGTGGCCACCACCAAGGGTTCAACAAATCCAACGATCGCGTTGAGAATTGTTTGATCGACAGCTTCCTGTGTTTGGCCGCTCGCCTGTAGCTGATGCTTTGGCACCCGCAGGGAGTGGTCGCCTTCTTCAACGATATGCAAAAAGTTTGGCGCTTTCATTTCGGCTCGAACGCGCTCCAGAAGATCCAACTGACACAGCGAGTCGCGCGCGCCTTGCACAAAAAGAATCGGTGTGGTAAGAGCGCGCAAAACTTCATCGCGAGGTTTCGTCTGATCGCCCATCGGACAGAGCGGGTATCCGAGACAAACTAATCCATCCACTTTTTCCTCCAGCGATAAATGACATCCAACGCGGCCGCCCATGCTCTTGCCGACGAGGATGGTTGATTCAGCGCGATGTCGCTCTCGCGCCCGGTTTAATGCTTTTCGATGCGCGGCGATAAGCTGCGGCAAGCGATCGGGTCGCTTTCGGCCTTCGCGCATGTAATCGTAATCGAAGGTCTCGACGATGCCGATTCGAGACAAACGCTTTCTCCAATCTTGTATCCAGGGATGCGACGAAGGCGCTCCTGCGCCTGCAGCAAACAAAAGCAATGGTGTCATTCCTTGCAATCCGTCTCGTAAGCTACGAAAGCCTACGCGCTAGTCAGCGGCTTTTTCAAAAATCCGCAGATGAAAGGTTGGATTGCTAGGAAAACAATTTGGGCACCACATTGGCAACAAAGTCCACCAAGCCGTGGCCGATCATGTTGGCGACCAAATCACGACGCCACAAATAGAATCCCGTTAAGATTATACCCGCCGCAAGCGCGATCAGAATATTTGCAGCCCCTCCGGACCAATGGCCAAGTGAAAAAACAACCAGCGGAATTGTGACCGACCAGAAGCGTCCGAGACCAATCATCCGCAAACGTTCGATGGCGTAACCGCGATAAAATAATTCTTCTACCACTCCGGCCCGGCAAACGATGAGCGTAATTAACCAAAGCGGCAGTTTCTCGAACGCGGCGGATCCGGGACCGTGGCCGTAACCAGTAAGATAAGCCAGCCCGCCGACGACCGCTGCCGATACCACGGCAACTACGAGCCCCCACAAGATCGACATCCACCAGCGCGCGGTGCCGAGGCTCGATAGAGCGCAAGGGCAAATGTTCGGCGCACAGAATGATAACAAGGAGAGCGGCTGCGCTCGCCCAGATCAACGTTTCCTTTAAAATTGCCGAGGCGAACGTCATTTCGGGTACAAAGAACACGAACGCATAGCGAATTACGACCATCGCGAACAATGAGAGGAAGAGTCCGATCCACGTGGCCGGCGAAATCTTCCTCGCCACCGCATGCTCGTTCGTCATAACAAAGGATGCCGCTCGAATATCGTTTGTTTCCATAGGATTCCATTGAGATGCCACACAAGTCAGTTTGGATTCGAGGAAATCAGAGATACCTCTCCGCGACGTCGGATTTCCGGCAGGCAATCGGCTGTCGCCTTATTGCACCGTCACAAGCGTGCCGACCGGAAGTTCGGAGAAAAATTTGCGAGCAGCTTCCTCCGGCAACCGAATGCAACCGTGTGACGCCGGGTGATTCGGCACGTACCCGGCGTGCATTCCAAAATCAAGACAGCTCAGCCGCATGAAATACGGCATGTCCACGTGGTAGATGGTGGAACGATGGTATCGTTCCTTATTGGTGATCACAAATTCGCCCGTTTTCGTCGAATAACCTGGTCGGCCAGTCGAACATTGCGTGCGATACACCGGCGCACCATCCTTAACGAGGGCGACCCGTTGCAAAGCGAGAGAAATTTCGAGGCGCAACCGATCTGGCGATGGCCCGCCGCCAAGAAGAATTTGTGCGGCCCGCCAATGACCCGTCTCTGCGGCAATATCCAACGCAGACATCTTATCCCGGCTCGTCAGCCGGTTCCGGTTGGCTCCCGCATCGAGCAGCGCGCGCAGGTAATCGTCCTGTCCAAGCCCCGCGGCAAGCATCACGACGGTAAGATTGCGGTCTTCTTCAACGTAACTGCGCAGCGACTTCGACGGCAGCAGCGCGAGAAAATCCTTATCGCAGCGCGATGGAAGAACGGTGTTGAGATCGGCTCCGCAACCCAGAAGCGTGCTAAAAAGCGAGGAGTTGTTTCCCGCGATCGAATAGGCAAGGAACGGCACGTTCCTGCCCTCAGGCGTCGGAGGTGTTGAATGTTTGCGAAGGAGCGATCGGATTTGGTCCTTGTTCCCCGCTTGGAGCGCTGCGGTCAGAGCGCGTCGCGTACTGGTTTTCCAGTGCGGCATCGTCGGTAACCGCTCGATCACGGTCTTGACGATCTCCGGATTTTCGCCCTCGAGCGCCACTCCTAGGAGATCCCGCCCGTCCGTGCACGTGGCTTCGGCATGAAGATTGATTGAGCGTGCGAGGAGCAACTGAAAGATTTCCAGATTACCGTGCATCGCTGCCGCCATGAGCGGCGTAAAACGGTTCTTATCTGCAAGATCAACCACCGCACCGGCTTCAACGAGCCGGAGCGCCGTTTTCCAATCCTGTTGCGATGTTGCGATTAGCAACGGCGTGCGCCCTTGCGCATCGCGCCCGTTTGGATTGACGTGCTCGATCAGGCAGAGGTCGATTAGCGAATCGCGCTGAATGGTGACAGCTCGAACCAGTTCCTCCGGCGAGATGGAGATGCGCGCAGGCGGCTCGGGGCCAACCGCGATTGCCCAAAACAATATCAAAAGCACGACGCCTGCCCCAAAGACGACTCGCCTCTTGAACGCGTGCATAAACAGGGTTGGGCCGGAAATTATACGAGCTTCGTCAGAGAATGTAGTAGAAATATGGCGGAACTGCGAGCGCGCCTTTGAGTAAGCTGGGATTGGACGTATCCAGTTGAACGTTGCATCTTCAGTGCTGTCCAAATTCCAACCGATGCGCTTATCCATTTTGACCCTGTGCGTTGCACTCAGTACATCGTTTGCGGCACAACCCGAGGCCGTCCCAACTTCCAGTGTTCCTGCTGCTGCGGCGGAGGCAGGCAAGGATGTTGTTCATCAATTGAACAACGCCTTCGCAAAAGTCTTCGAAACCGTGGCGCCTAGCGTTGTCATTATTGAGATTTCCAAAAAGAACGAAATCAGCGAAAGCTCGCCGCTGGAGGACCTGTTCTTCCAAGGACCGCCCGATGAAAACAACCCGCGGCGAAACCCGGGAGCACTGCGTCCGGTCCAAAGCGAAGGCTCTGGTTTTATCGTGCGGCCCGATGGCTACATCTTCACGAACTTTCACGTGGTCGAAGGCGCAGACAAAATCGAGGTGAAGTTGCGAGACGGGCGGAATTTTCCGGCACGGGTGGTGGGCACGGATGAAAAAACCGATATCGCAGTCGTCAAGATCGACGCGAAGGATTTGCCGGTCGTCCAGCTTGGTGATAGCGATACTGTGCGGGTTGGACAGTTTGCGTTCGCCATCGGCGCGCCGTTCAAGCTCGATTACACATTCACCTACGGCGTGGTTAGTGGCAAAGGCCGAAGCAAATTGTTTCAGACGGGCGGGTACTCCATCTCGGATTATTTGCAGACCGATGCTTCAATTAATCCGGGCAACAGCGGCGGCCCCCTTTGTGATATCGACGGCAAAGTGATTGGAATGAACACGCTGATCAACGGCATGAACCGCGGGCTGGGCTTCGCCATTCCAATTAACATGGCAAAGGAAATCGGCGCCGAGCTGGTTGCCGGCCACAAGATCGTGCGCCCCTGGCTGGGCATTCGCATCGAGACGCTGGGAGACGACCCGGCGATCCGGGATTTGTTCAAAGGCACGGAAAAAGGAGTGGTGGTGCGCACCATCGAAGCCGATGCGCCTGCTTCCAGAAGTGATTTGCGCCCGTTCGACGTAATTACCCAGGTGGATGGAACGCCGATCGAAACCGACTCGCAACTTCAGCACGAGATTCTGAAAAAGAAGATCGACCAAAATGTCCAGCTGACCGTGTGGCGCAAAGGCCAGACCATAAAAGTTCCCATCAAGACCGGTGAATTACCTAACGAGATCGCGCGAGCGTCAAATGAACCGCCCCGGCCCGCACAGCCAGAGCGGCAGGAAGTCGGCAAATTTGGATTGCAGGTGCAGGAATTGACTAAAGATGTTGCCGAACGTCTTCATCTCCCCGTCGAAAAAGGTGTGGTTGTCACCGATGTGGAGGACAACAGCATTGCTGCGGCTCAGGACCTCCAGCGCGAAGACGTCATTACCGAAGTGGACGGCAAACCAGTGAAAAACGTGCAATCATTCCGCGAAGCGCTGAACAAAGCCGACCCGAAACGCGGCGTCCTCCTGTACCTCGACCGCAAAGGCAGCAAGACTTTCGCTGTGCTAAAAGCGGGCGGCTAGGTTTTTCGGCTGCTGATAATTACCAGCACGATTCCGCCGACTAAACAAATTCCACTCGCGATCGGCGGAAAGGCAATTCCGTGACTCTCTTTGTGAGTGATTTCAAGTGGGCCCAGTTGGGCGTCTTTCTTTTCTGTCGTCCAACCCAAACCGCCCCAGGCAAAGCCGATGAGGCCGACAATAATGAGAATAATGCCGACAACGCCGGCTGGTTTCATTGGCGCGAGCTTACAACGGCCGCCGGCCTTGGATCAAATTGATAATCAGCACCACAATCGCAATGACGAGCAGGATGTGAATAAACCCGCCGAGCGTGTACGAACTGACCAATCCAAGCAGCCATAGGACCAGCAGAATCACAAATATTGTCCAGAGCATAGGGTTGTTCCTTTCGGTTAAGTCATACCTAGCTTCGCACGAGCCACTTCTGTTGCGCTTATGGCGAACAAAAATTTCTACAGTTTCTCCAGCGCCGCGCGCAAGTCCCAGTCGTTCGCTTCCAGCAAATTGCGGGCTGACTCGTAGTCGCATTGCGCCAGTTCGGCGAGAACCCGCACCGCGCGATCACGCAATTTCGTGCTGGTAGCGTGCAGATCGATCATCAGATTGCCGCGCACTTTACCCAGCGCGACCATGGCACCGGTGCTGATGATATTGAGGGCAACCTTGGTCGCTGTGCCGGCCTTCAATCTGGTCGATCCAGTCAAGAGTTCTGGCCCAACCGCGAGCGTGATTAGTAGATCGAGATCGCTGTAGCTACGGCCTTGTGGGCTATCAGTCGGACCGGCCACAGGCCGGTGGCTACAATCCGGATTGCAGGTGAGCAAAATCGTTTTTGCCCCTAACGACTTTGCCCGGGCAAGCGCGCCGAGTACAAAAGGCGTCCTGCCACTGGCCGTAATTCCAACCACAACATCGGGGCCTTTTATTCGGCGCTCATCCAAAGCCAATGCGCCGGCACTTTCCTCGTCTTCCGCGCCTTCCGCACTTCGGTAAAGCGCCGTTACGCCGCCGGCGATCACTCCTTGCACAAGATCAGGCGGCGCGCCAAAAGTGGGCGGGATTTCGCTCGCATCAAGTACGCCGATGCGTCCGCTGCTCCCAGCACCGACATAAAACAGGCGGCCACCATTTCGCAGCGATTCAGTCACGATTTGAATCGCGCCGACAAGAGCTGCCGTCGCGTTGCGCAAGGCGTCCTGAACCAGTTTTTCTTCCTCCACAAACACTTCGACGAGCTCTTGTGCGCTCATTTTCTCCAGGTTCTCTGAGCGCGGATTGCGCTGCTCGGTAAGCGCGGCCGCCAAACTGTCGATTTCGCTTTGGGATGGCTTTGGGTGAAACGCGGCGTGATCGCCCGCTTCTGTTGCCAGCCACGCGGCGCCTAGCTCAGGAGCTCGCGCCGCGGTTGCCACGCGCGCATCGGGAAGATTCTTTTTTAGTCTGCGCCGGAACGTATGCGTGTAGAGGGAGTCACGGTAGAAAAGGCCGCCCATCAACACGACTTTTGGCGCGAGCAGGTGCAGCCGGGATGCGACCGCCTCGGTGTATTCGCAGAGGACGCGCGCGCCTTCTTCGATGATCTCCATCAGACGCGCGTCACGCTCAGTTGCGGCTTCAAACACCACCGGCGCCAGCATTGCGATGTCCATTTTGTCCGCTGTTTGCACCCAGCGAACCAGTTCATCAAAATTGTTCAATGAAAGCGCGTGCAGAATTTTCGCAGTGAACTGCATCTCGCTTTGATGCAAATCGTGTTCGCGTAGGATCAAGCGAAGCGCCTGGATGGAAAGAAAATAACCGCCTCCGGCATCGCCCAAGATGTGCCCCCACCCGCCCGCTCTCTCGATCCGGTCGCCGCGGCGTCCAGTTACAGAGGAACCGCTTCCGGCGTTGACGACGATGCCGTCACCATGATCGAGCGCCGCTGCCAGCCCGGAGTCGCGATCACTGCCTGTGACAATTTTGGCGTTTGGCCAGACCTCGAGACAGATTTGCTCGAGTAAGCGGCGATCTTCCTCTGTGGCGCAACCGGCAAGAAAAACTCCCGCGAGATCGATTTGCTTTGGCAGTTCAGCGAGAATTAGGCGCAGGCGCTTCGACGTGGTGAGCCGGAAATTCGACGGAGGCAGTTTTCCCTGGTCGATAATGCGAAATTCACAGCCGGGCGCATCTGCTCCGGTTAAAGTCTCCACCAGCACCCAAGCGGTTTTTGTGCCACCGCCTTCCACCCCGAGGATGCGCTCACCGGGTTTCACGATTGTTTATGCTTAGCCGCTTTTCCGGGAATTTGAAAGTCTTGGTTTGGCTGGTAGGGACGCCGCGCTGCGGCGTCCGGTCGACGCGGCACGCCGACGCTACCATTGCCGAGTTTTTGCCCGTTTGTATCGTGTTTCATGGCTAACGACGAGGCGCAGGCCGCGAAGCGTATCGAGCAGCTGCGAGAAAAAATCCGCAAGCACGACCGGCTCTATCACGAGGAAGCCGCGCCGATCATCAGCGACCGCGAATACGACCGGCTTTACAAGCAGCTGATCGATCTGGAGACGCAGTTCCCAGATCTCGTCACGCCTGATTCGCCCACCCAGCGCGTCGGCGGGAAACCGCTCAAGGCCTTCGAGCAGGTCTCGCACCTCATCCCGATGCTCAGCCTCGACAACACTTACTCGGAAGAGGAAGTGAAAAATTTCTACGCACGCATCCAGCGGCTCTTGCCTGACGAAAAAATCCCGGTGGTGGTCGAGCCGAAAGTGGATGGCGTTGCGGTTTCACTCATCTACCAAAACGGCAAGCTGCGCCAGGCGGCGACGCGCGGAGACGGAAACGTGGGCGACAATATCACGCAGAACATCCGGACGATCCGGTCAGTGCCCGAGCGTCTGCGCGATGGCGCGCCGAAACTTCTGGAGGTACGCGGCGAAGTTTACATGGACAGAAAGGGCTTCGAGAAACTGAATGAGGAACGCAAGAAGCAGGGGCTGCCGCTGTTTGCAAATCCCCGCAACGCCGCGGCCGGTTCGCTCAAACAACTTGACCCGGCGATCGTGGCGAAACGTCCGCTCGGTGTAGTCGTTTACGGAACCGGCGCGACCGAAGGCGTGGATATCGAGGTTCACTCTGAAATTTTTCCCTTGCTCATGAAGCTAGGCTTGCCAGCCACGGAGCGCTGGTGGGTGGCCGAGTCGGTCGAAGAAATTTTGGATGCGATCCACGAGTTGGACGGGATTCGTCACAACTTTGCTTATCAGACCGACGGCGCGGTCGTAAAAGTAAACTCGTTCGCGCAACGCGAGCGTCTCGGCTTCACCGCGAAATCGCCGCGCTGGGCGATCGCTTACAAATACGCCACGGAACGCGTCGAGACGCGTTTGAAGGACATCATCATTCAAGTAGGGCGCACAGGAATTTTGACACCAGTAGCGGTGCTGGAACCCGTGCTGGTGAGTGGAAGCACTGTTAGCCGTGCCACGTTGCACAACGAAGATGAAATCAAACGCAAGGACATCCGAGTCGGCGACACGGTCGTAATCGAAAAAGCGGGGGAAGTGATTCCCGCTGTCGTGGAAGTAGTGAAATCAAAACGGCCGCGTGATGCGAAGCCGTTTGATTTGGCACGACACATTCACAGCAAATGTCCGATGTGCGGCGGTCCCATTCGGCGCGACCCGGAATTCGTCGCGTGGCGCTGCGAGAATCTGCATTGCCCAGCGCAAACCACACGGCGCGTCGAGTTTTTGGCGGCGCGCGGCGCGCTCGACATCGAAAGTGTGGGCGGCATCGTCGCTGACAAACTGGTCGAACGAGGGTTGGTGCGCGAACCAGTGGATCTGTTCGAGCTAAAGGTCGAGCAATTGGCGAAATTGAATCTTGGCACTGACGAAGCGCCGCGTGTTTTTGGTGAGAAAAACGCCACTAAAGCAATTAACGCGATCGAGCGCGCCAGAACTTTGCCACTTTCGCGCTGGCTTTTTGCGCTCGCTATTCGCGATGTGGGAAAAACGACCGCGACGCAGCTCGCCCGATTTCATGAGAGCATCGACGACGTGGCTCATTCACAATTGCTCCGTGACGTTTTGGATTACCACGAAAAGCGGGATCAGCGGGAATCTGCCAACGAAATTGCCGAACGCTTGATCAAGGCGGGTTTTGCCAAGCGATCCCAGAGCAAAGTGGGGAAGGACGGCATCGTCACTGAAGTCGGGCCGGTTGTCGCACAGAGCGTCCTCGATTTCTTTAACTCGGCGACAGGCAAAAAAATCTTGCGACGACTAAAAGAACTCGGAATTGAGCCGAAGAGCGAAAAGGTTTCGGCAAAAAAAACGGCCGAATTGCCGCTGGCCGGAAAAACTTTTGTGTTGACCGGGACGCTGCCGTCGATGACGCGCGACGAAGCAACAGAAAAAATCGAAGCGCTTGGCGGGCATGTCACCAGTAGCGTAAGCAAGAAAACCGATTACCTCCTCGCCGGCGCCGAGCCAGGCAGCAAATTCGATAAAGCAAAGGAGCTCGGCGTTCAAATCATCGATGAAGCAGCGTTTCGAAAAATGCTGTAGCCGCTTCGCTGTACGAAGCGTTGCTCCCGCCCGCTATGGCGTGGTTTGCGCTGCGGACTCGAGCTTTAGAGGAATCGCACGGTTGGCGTCGACTGCCGCGGGAACACGGGTGCCATCGGAGAGCATGGGCACGTTTTTGCTGGCCGGATGAAGATCGGCTTGCACATGAAAAGTCAGTTTCTGATTTCCTCGCATCACCGTGATCGGGACGGTGTCGCCTGCAGTGATGAAGAAGGAAGCATCCAGCACATCTTCTGGCTGAGTCACTTTTTTCCGGCCAACTTGTAAGAGAATGTCCCCGGATTTGATTCCGGAGCGGGCGGCCGGCGTGTCCTGCATGATCTGGGTCATTTCCGCGCGCGAACCTTCCACCGGTTCAGCGGCCTCGGAAACATTGATCCCCACCCAGCCGTGTTTGGCCTCGCCGAAACGAACAAAATCGCTGCGGATTTTTTCCGCCGCTTCGATCGGCACTGCATAACACGCCGAGTTGTTCTCGAGTCTGCTGACCACTATGCCAACAACCTCGCCTTTCATGTTCAAGAGCGGCGCCCCGGCTTCTCCGCGTTGTGTGGGGAGATTCACGCGCAAATGCGTCGTTGAAAAATAGCGGCCGAGGTACTTTTGATCGAATCCCGCGATCATTCCGCAGTTGGGCGTTTCCGGCAGATCCAACGGATAACCAATCGCCACGACAGGCGCTGCCACTCCCAGTTCTTCAGATTTCCCAATCGGCAGAGCCGGCGTGGCCGCATCTATTTTTAGCATGGCTGTCCCGCTGCGGATGTCCGCCAGAAGCTGACGCGCCGGATATTTTTTACCGCCGAATTCGATCGTGAAATTTCCCGCTTCACCTCCAACTGTGTATGCGGTGTAAAGCGTGCCGGTCGGGTCAACGAAAAATCCGGTGCCGCAAATTTCGCTGTGTTCGTCGACACCATGAATCTTGACCACCGCTTTGGCGGCGCGCTGGAAGATGTCTTTAAGCTGATGGCTGATTGCTGCAGTCGACTCCGCCTGCGCAACGGCGCGCTCCAAAAGTTCCTTAGTCTGATCGGTAGTTGGCGCAGCGGACTTCTCCTGCGCAAAGAGCAAACTCCCGCCTGAGCAGAAGATCAGCGCGAGTGCAACTATGCCGCGCTTAGAATCTGAAAGTAGGCTCATAACTCACGGGGACGCTATCGAGCACATAACGCGGGGGGGCGGCTCGGTGAGTCTGGGCGTTTTCATGAAAACTGCGAACCGGCTGCGTCCTGAGAATCTGCGTGGCGACCGGAGATGCAAGGTTCCATTCTCCTTCGGCACTCGCCGGCACCGATATGGTTGGCGGACTCTGGAGAGCGACGCGAGCCGTCTCGGGTTGCTGATAAATCTTTAGTGAAATTATAGCGGCACAAAGCAGGACCGCCGTGACGGCAGCAGGATACGACGTCAAAGAACGAACATTCAGCTGCAACATGAAATTGTGAGTGCGTTCCAGGCAAATGCGCCAAAGCGGCTGGCGAAGCAATTCATCGCGCTGTCGGCGATGAAATTCGTGCAGGAAATTTTCAAAATAGCCCGGTGGCGGTTGCTCGTATCGCTTCAAGCGAAGAAGCCTCGCGATTTCACTATCGTCAAATTCGTCCATCTTTAGCCGCCGATTAAGAAACAGGATTTTTCCGAAATTCGTCCAGATAATTTTGCAACTGCCGATTCGCGTAGAAGAGCCTCGAACGTACCGTTCCTTCCGAAACGCGCAAGATTTTACTGATTTCCGCGTGGGGCATCCCCTGGATATGGAACATGGTGACCACGGCTCTGTGATCATCAGACAATTTCATCATGGCCTCGTTCAATCTTCGCTGCAGCTCGGAGAGATCCGCTTCGCGCACTGGACTGCTGGTTGCCGTCGCTTCGATGAATTCTTTGTCGTTTTGAATGCTCGCGTCCATATCGTCCAAGCTCAATTGAAACCGCCGTCCGCGCTTCTTGAGAAAATTGAGCGTCATGTTCACGGCGATGGAATGAATCCAGGTGTAGAACGACGATTTCCCCCGAAAACCGCGGATCGCTTTGTAAGCTTTGGCGAAAATGTCCTGCAAAAGATCGTTCGTGTCCTCGTGGTTCGAGCTCATGTTGTAAACGAGACCGTAGAGGCGCGGCGTGTATTTGATGACCAGTTCGTCAAACGCGGCGGCATCGCCCGCTTGCGTGCGCTTCACCAACTCCTGATCTGGATCGGTTCGTGGCTGGTCCATTGCCTCGCGCTTAGATTTAACACGAGCCTGCAACCCGGACGATAACAAATCGGAAATCCGGCGAGCGGGTAAGGCGAGAGCGGGATCCATTTTTAACAACGGTGCCGTCAATCACCGCCGATCGCGGAGCGACATCAACCAGAGCAAGTTTCCCAAGGCAGCGATAAATGCGGCCACATAAGTGAGGGCGGCTGCGTTCAGGACGCTGTTCACACCTGCAGCTTCCTGTCCCGGCTGCACGATTCCCATTTCGCGCAAAATAATTTTCGCTCTGCGTGAAGCATCGAATTCCACCGGTAACGTGATCAATTGGAAAACCACCAGAACCAGGTAGCAATAAATCCCGAGCGTAATCAGACCAGTGATCCCAAAGAAAAGGCCGCCGATAATGATGAACGGCAACATCTGTGACGCGACCATCGTCACCGGCACGACGGCCATGCGCGCCTTGAGCGGCGCATACGCCCTGGCATGCTGAATGGCGTGACCGGTCTCGTGCGCAGCAATGCCAAGCGCTGCCACCGAAGGCGTGTGATAAACGTTGCTCGACAGGTGCAGTTTATTGTCCCTCGGATCGTAATGGTCCCCGAGAAAATCGTTTGTCTCCACGACATCCACATCATGAATTTGGGCCGCCTGCAGAATTTCGCGCGCGCACTCTGAGCCGGTGATGTTCGAGCTCGCCCGCACCTCGCCCCATTTTCGGAACGCGCCGGTCACACGGATCTGTGCCCAAATTCCAAGGATTAATGGGACGCCGATGTAGAGCAGCCAATGAGACCCCAAACCAAAACCGTACGGATAAAACATCTCGATCGTAATTTAACGCGGCAAAGCGACTTGTCACTTTGCCGCTGGAACAATTAGACGCTCCGCCGCGTTGCGCGTTCATTCGCGGGTAGGGGCGATTGACCTCAATCGCCCCAGCGGTTCGATGAACCGCCGCTACCAAAAAATAGCCCCCTAAATCTCCAACTGCTTGGGAAAACGGGACAGAATTTTGCAACCCGTTTTTTTAACCAAAACCACGTCTTCCAAGCGCACTCCGCCCAGCCCGGGATAATAAAGACCCGGCTCAACCGTGAGCACTTGTCGATCTTTCAACGTGACTTTTTGCAAACGCGGATGCTCATGAATTTCCAGCCCCAGCCCATGCCCGGTGCCGTGAAAGAATCCAACTCGTCTGCCTTTGCGAATCCCGGTCGGGAACCCGCGGCTGGCGAAAAATTCCTGGATTGCCTTGTGAATCGCCATCCCGTCCACGCCGGCTTTGACCTTTTTTAGAGCCAGTGCTTGCCCGGCTTTCACCGTGTTCCAAAGTTTTCGTTGCGCGTCGCTCGCGCGTCCGCGCAAAACCGTGCGAGTCATGTCACCGAAATATCCGGTCTTCGCGTCGCGGGGAAAGACATCCAGGATAATCAGTGAATCCGCGTAAAGCGGTCCAAAACCGCGCTCGTGCGGATCGCACGCCTGGTCGCCACCCGCGACAATTGTGCCTGTCGGAATACCACCCGCGCGCAAAATCGTGGAATCAATTTCCGCGCGAAGCATTTCGGAAGTCAGCGTTTTGCCATTCCAGCGCAATCGTTTTCCAGAACCAGGTTTGGACGCTCTCAAAATTTCGATCGCGCGTTTGAGTCCTTTTTCCGTGATCCGCAAGGCCCGCCCCATCATTTCGACTTCTTTTTGCGATTTGGCTTCCCGCTCCGGCCAAAACAATGCGTTCGTCGCGCGAACACGGACTTTGTTCGCAGCCAGTTCCTCCGCGTAACCAAGCGGGAAATTTGCGGGAACGATTGCCGATTTTACGCCGCGTTTTTTTAGAAAATGGGCGAGCACCTTCTCGTACGGCGGCGCCTTTTTTGATTTTCCCTGCACTTCGCGTTCGAGCTCGCTGAACATGACGAACTCATCCGCATCGGCCTGTTTGCGGCCGCGATCGATTTCCAAATCGCTCAAGACCAGCGTGCGCTTACCGTTGCGCTCCAGAAAAATGAAAGGATCGGGCGCCCAAAACTCTGTCGCGTAAAGCATGTCGGCATCGGTCTCACTCGCCGCGACGATCAGGCGGGTTTGGCCATTTCGGATTTCGGATTTCGGATTTCGGATTTTCGATTTCATTTAGCTCCTTCGCACTTCCAGTTGCTTTCGCAAAATCCAGTGCAGCAGCACCAGTAACCCAAGCATGGATGCAATCAGGACAATCGTGTCGAAGGTAAACACGCCAAATTTCGTCCCGAAGTAACGCTTTTGAAGCCCGAAGAACACGTTCGGTTTTTTACCGCGGCGATAATCGTTCTGTTCCATCTCAGCCTTTGAGATCAGGTCGGACACCTTCTGGTTAACGTAGAGTTGTTCGGCTGTGATCGGGCCCTTTGCGTCCTTAAGAAGCGAGCCATCGAACTTCTGTTTCCCGGCGATGACGGGGTCCGCCAACTTTAGATAGTGATCGATTTCCTTCGCGGAACGGCCTTCCAGGCCCGAGAGCAATGCCAAAACGTCCTTCAAATCATTGAGACGCGCGCGTTGCTCGGGCGTGTTCGCTTTGGGCGCGAGCTGTTGAATTTCGTCATTAGCCCGATCCTGGCGCCGAGTGAGCGGATTGAGCTTGGCTTCAGCGACAATCACCTCTTCGTAGGACCAGCGCATGGCGATGAATTGACAGACAAATGGCACCTGCAACTTGCTCTCAGACTTTATGGTTTTGTCCGTGCTCGGATGTTCGGAGAACCAATGTGAGAGCGAGTAGAGCAGAGCGAGGTTCCGGTTCATGTCCTCGTATTTGATCAATGCGCCACCCATGATGATCTGCGGAATTAAAATGAGCGGCACGATGTTGGCCGCGGTTTTCGGGTCGGCCACCAACGAAGAGATGAGCAGACCTAGCGCGACACCACTCATCGCGGTCATGAACATGATCCCGAGATCGATCCAGAACATTCCCCGGATTTGCAGAACGGAATTGCCGATCAGGACATAAAGAATGCATTGAATGAGGGCAAAGACGCCCAGGGTGAGCGTCTTCGAAACGACGTAGTACGACAGGCGAACCTTGATATTGCGCTCGCGTTGCAGGACAGGCCGGTCGCGGATGATGTCATCGGCGCTATTCGTGAGGCCAAGAAACATCGCCACGATGAGGCCGAGAAATAAAAACGTCGGGATGTGATAAGCAGAAGCGAAATCGTATGTCCCATTTTCTGAATAGCGCAGGAGGGTCGCAATCAGCAGCGCCAGCACAGGCGAAACACCGATCGTAATCACGAGGTTGGCGCGGTTGCGCAGTTTGCTTAGAAATGAACGGCGCAGCACCGTGCGAAATTGCGTCCACTCATCGTGCCAGCGAAGTGGGAGCCGCTTCCCTTGTACCGGCGCAACAGGCAATGGCGCGGCCGGTTCTTGGAGCAGGGAAACTTGCTTGACGTCCTGGATCAATCGGAACGCTTCGTACTTGTCACGCCAGAAGTCCGGCGAATAACGGCGCGACGCGACGAGGTGGCCGCGGCTGTTTTCTTCGTAAATGATATCGCCACTTAGATCGCGCAGCGGCGTCTCCAGCACATCAAAGATGAATTCGGGCCGGGTCGTTCCGCACGATGGACACGCGCCCAATTCGGCACCGAACTGATGCTGGTGCTCTGCCTCGGCAAAATAGCGCAGCATGTCGGACGGCGTTCCGAAAAAGACGAGACGCCCGCCTTTGTCGAGCAAGATTGCTTTGTGAAACATCTGAAAGATCTTCGAGCTCGGCTGATGAATGGTAACAATGACGATTTTGTTGTGCGCCAGGCCTCGAATGATTTCCATGACGTGTTCAGAATCTTTTGAAGACAGGCCGGAGGTCGGTTCGTCGAACAGATAAACGTCCGACATACCGATCATATCGAGGCCGATGTTCAGACGTTTCCGCTCGCCACCGCTCAGCACTTTGCTCTCCGGGCTGCCGACGACAGCGTCCCGGCGTTCGCCCAATCCAAGCTCGATTAATTTTGCTTCCAAGCGTCGCGAGCGATCGCGTCGTGAGAGGTGCGGCGCACGAATCGCTGCGGCAAACAGCAGGTTTTCGCCAATCGTGAGGTGTTCGTCGAAGGCGTCCTGCTGAGGCATATAACTAACGTACTGCTTCAAGCCATCCAGGTTCTGGTAGAGCGACTGTCCGTTGAGAAAGACGTCCCCGCTGGTCGGTTGGAGCTGACCGGCGAGCACTCTCATCAACGTGCTTTTTCCCGAACCGCTCGCGCCCATCACGCACACAAGCTCGCCACGCGTGACGCTAAACGAATTTCCCTCAAGGCCAATCTCGCCCTTGCCAAAACGGTGGGTGACTTCGTTGACCTCGAGGGTGCGAATGATGTTGCGCTCTTCCTCGATCATTCGTTCCGAAAAGTTGCACCGCAGAACCTGGCCGACGTCGATTCGAATCGTATCGCCATCTTTGAGCTGCGCAGTCGTGCGCACGGGCTCGCCGCCAACCATGATCGGACGATCCGCTTCGATGACCTCCAATTGGCCTACCCGCTGATCGTAATCGCAGAAAATCTTCAGCACCACGTCACCGCTCGTGCCAGGGGAAAGCAGGATATCGTCAGGTTCCAGACGGCTCGGGTCGTTCGAGACCAAATATTCCGATTTGGACGCCTTGAGTTGGAAACGGCCGCCCAGCGCGCGAGCGCGCCGGCGCAAATCGCTCAAATCCAATTCGCTGTCGTTGTGGAAGACGATCCTGTCTTCAAGCGTCGCGTCGATCTGTGTGCCGGCTTTCAACCTGACGCCGTTGAGCTCGGCATTCACATCTCGCAACGCCTTCACCCGTACGTTCAATCCAAAGGTAACCCGAAGTGCGCTTTCACGCGTTCGCGAGCGTTCAAGTTGCACTTCATCGGAATCCTTATTCACACGGATGAAAATCTGCGGAAGCGACACGTTCTTCTTGGCGTTGAAGTACTGCGCCAGTTCCTGATAACTGAGCACCTGGTCGCCGACCAAAATGCGCTGGCCAGGATAAATTCGACAAAAGCCGCCGCGCACCAACGGTCTCCCGCGCACCGAGACGTTCTGGCCGCTGTAATTTTTCAGCAAGATCAGATCGTGATAACGAAAGGCCATCAGCCGATCGGTCTCGCTGAGGTTCTTGAGTATGATGTCACCCTTGCCGTCCGGCCCGAAAGAGAGCGATTCCAGCGGCGACGCGCCGTGCTGATAGATCGCCGGGTCGGAGTCCTCTGACGCGTTGAGTTGATAGACGATGTCGATCGCCTGCGCAGCCATGCCCATCTGCGACATGAACGAATAAAACGCAACCACCTGTTCCTGTTTCAAACCGGCTTGCGATATCAGGTCGTACAGCTGCACCCCGAGCATGATCTTGCGTTCGGTGCTAAGTTGGGCGCCGAGTTTTTGTGCCATCGCGGCGAGATCCTGCTGCTCGTAAAGCGCTTGCCGGAACAATTGTCGCAGCTCGGAGTAAACCGCCTCCGGATAATCGTAACGGAGGAAACCGAGGCTCGAGTCGATCTCTTCCTCCATTATAACGCCGTCCGCTTTGGTGAAACTTGCCAAGGCTTGAATCAACAAGGGCAACAGGTTTGGCCCCTCCGAAACGCTGCGGGGCTTGCGCAGTGCCCGGCGCATCCAGCGGCGGCCGGTCCGGCGCACGCGATACGCAAAGGGGGTCACCCGCTGTACAGCGCGGTCGATCTTATCTGCCACCGATGAAACGAGCTCTGTCATGTCAATAGCTGGATGCGAATTTTACCCGAAACCGGCGAGCGACGCAATGCCCAGCCACGAACATAGAAGTGAAAACAAATGACGAAATCCGAACGACGAACGTCGAAGGAATGACTAATAACCAATGATTAACGTCACGACAGGCGCGAACCCGCTACTTTGCATTGGCACTTTGTTCATGTTAATTTTTGACCCCGTTAACAGTTCTTATGGCTCAGTTCGATCGCAACTCCCAAAAGGAGAATAGACCCCGCGGGGTCGAACCCAGTTTTAACTGGCGCGGCGTCATCCTCATCGTGATCGCTTTCACTCTGATTGCGACGGCGATGGTCTTTTACCGCGGCGGGATGCAGCCGGTCGAAGACGTACCGTATAACCGTTTTCTCGAGCTGCTGGAGAACAAGCAGATCGTTAACGATAAAAATTATCCGCTCCAGCTGGTCGTGGAGGATGGTCGGCCAACGCAAACACTGCGCGGCGCTTATCTCCGGCAGGAAATAGGTTCAGCGCCATCGCAGCCGGTGCCGTTTCGAACCACGGTCTATTTAAGTTTCACAAACAATTTGCAGGAGAAACTCGCTGCCGCCGGCATGCAACCCGCCATCAAAACGGAATCGAACATGCTCGCGCAGACCGTCGTTGGGTTTCTGCCAATCGCCCTGTTCTTGCTGGTGCTTTATTTCCTGTTTCGCCAGCAAATCCGCATGGCTGGCAAAGGCGCGCTTAACTTCGGCAAATCCAAAGCGCGCATGCTGGCTCGGGACAAGAACAAGATCACATTTCGCGACGTCGCCGGTGTCGAGGAAGCCAAAGACGAAGTGCAAGAGCTCGTCGAGTTTTTGCGTGATCCGAAAAAATTCCAGAAACTTGGCGGCCGCATCCCCAAGGGCGTCTTGATGGTCGGCCCTCCGGGCACAGGCAAGACGTTGTTGGCACGCGCGATTGCAGGCGAAGCGGATGTTCCCTTCTTTTCCATCAGCGGCTCGGACTTTGTTGAAATGTTTGTCGGCGTTGGCGCAAGCCGTGTTCGCGACATGTTCGAGCAGGGCAAGAAATCCGCACCTTGCATCATATTTATCGACGAAATTGACGCCGTCGGGCGTCACCGCGGGCACGGCGTAGGCGGCGGCCACGATGAGCGCGAACAAACCTTGAATGCGTTGCTCGTCGAGATGGACGGGTTCGATACGCAGGAAGGCGTCATCATCATCGCCGCTACGAACCGCCCCGATGTGCTCGACCCCGCTTTGTTGCGACCGGGCCGGTTCGATCGCCAAATCACGGTCAATCTGCCTGACGTGAAAGGGCGCGAAGAGATTCTGCGCGTGCACGCTAAGAAAGTGAAACTCGCCGAAGGCGTCGATCTCGCAGTGGTCGCACGCGGCACGCCGGGTTATTCCGGCGCGGAATTGGCGAATGTCATCAACGAAGCGGCGTTGCTCGCGGCGCGTCGTGGATTAAAGGGAATCACGCTCGCCGAGCTCGAAGAAGCGCGCGATAAAGTGCGCTGGGGCAAGGAGCGCCGCAGTCTTGCGCTGAGCGAAAAAGAAAAGCAGAACACCGCTTACCACGAAGCGGGTCACGCGCTATTGCTCGAACTTCTCCCGCATACCGAGCCGCTGCATAAAGTCACGATCATCCCACGCGGCCCTTCGCTCGGATCAACCATGTGGTTGCCGGAGGAAGACAAATACACGAACCGCAAAAACGAGTTGCTCGCCGGTCTTGCCGTCAGCATGGGCGGCCGCGTCGCGGAGGAAATCATCTTTGGCGACATCACAAATGGCGCGCGCGGCGACATCAAAATGGCGACGGCGATTGCGCGCCGGATGGTCTGCGAATGGGGCATGAGCGAGAAAATGGGCATGGTCGAATATGGCGACCACGAAGACTACGTTTTCCTCGGACGCGACATTTCTCGCGCGCGCGACTACAGCGAAGCGACTGCCGAGCAGATCGATCAGGAAGTGAAAAAATTGCTCGATGACGCGTATCAATTGGCCAAGACAACGCTCACTGCAAATCGCGACAAACTCGAAGTAATCGCAAAAGCCTTGCTCGAGTACGAAACGCTCGACGGCTCGCAAATTAAGGAAATCGTCGAGCACGGCCGCTTGATTAATCCGCCACGAGGCGCCACGCCGCCTCCTGACAAAAAAATGCCAGCCGAAAAACCGCCCAAGCAAGTCGTAGCCGCGCCCGACGTGACACCGCCCCTTCCCGGCGCCCTCGGCGGCGCGCCTGCGTAAGTACGCGCCTGGTTAGACGAAATTTTTCGTCTCCTTCTCGTCAGGCACAAAGGAAAACATGAGAAAGTTCATTGTCGTTACTGTATTTTTCTTCAATCTCTGCGGCGTACGGGCGGAGACCAGTTTGCCCGCGGCGACCTCCCCAACAAAGGTCGTTACAGACCTTTATACCGCACATAGCGGGAAGGCAGACCCGTTGCAGTATCCGGCCAGCAAGAAATTGTTGCGCGCCTATTTTGAGAAAGGTTTGTTGTCTCTGTTTTTAAAAGACCAATCGGAATCTCAGGGTGAAGTTGGGAAACTAGATTTTGATCCACTGTACGCTGCACAGGATTTTGAAATCAAAGACTTCTCTGTCGTGCTCGTAGCTCAACAGAAGGATTCGGCTGAAGTTGCGGCATCCTTTAAAAACATGGGGACGAGCGAAAAAATAGTGTTCTTACTATCGAACACCGCGCAAGGTTGGAGAATAACTAACATCAAGTATTCCGATGGGCGAACGCTCAAGGGAATTCTGAAATGATGGCCTTTGTGCCTAACCAATCTTTGCACCGGCCAAACCTCGGCACTGATTAGAAAAATTAAGGGCGGTTACCGCCTGTATTCGCGGAAGAGAAATCCGAAGACAGGAAGACGGCGAAACCTTGGCACGTTCAAAACAAAGCCGCGGCCAAGAAACACGAAAAATCTGTGCAATGTTCAAACAGCAATAAATCGCGCTCCCATGCCGGAACTCGATCTCGACGTACAAGTTAAACTCGCGATCTACGAGATTACCGCGGAGACCGGTGGTGTTCCAACTTCGTCACAGGTCTCGCGTAAGATTAATATTGAACAAAACGAAGTCCTCGCCGCTTTCCGGCGCCTACATGCTAAGCGTCTTCTCCTTCCGAAACCCAGTGATCCGCATCGAATTCGTATGGCACCACCATTTTCGGGCGTGCCAACTAGGTTTCCAGTTGAAGCGAATGGCAAGCACTATTACGCGAATTGCGTTTGGGACGCCTACGGAATCGCGGCGGCGTTGCATTGCGATGCGATTAGCCGCGCTTCGGATGGACACACCGGCGAACCGTTGACGCTCGAAGTGAAGAACGGTGAGCCGATTTTGAAATCGTACGTCGCGCATTTCGCTGTGCCGGCGGCGCATTGGTGGGACGATCTCATTTTTACGTGAGCTACCATGCTCCTCTTCCGGTCGGAAGAGACCGTCAATCAGTGGTGCGCGGCGCACAACATTCCGCGACGCCCGCTCGTTAATCTGGAGCAACTTTGGCAACTGGCTGTTCATTGGTACGCGAATCGACTTACGGTCGAATCCCGTCGGCCAGGGCCGGATGAAATGGTATTTATCTTCAAATCGCTGGATTTAACTGGCCCATTTTGGGATCCAAAATCCGATCAGTGGCGCTGATGTTGAGCGTTCATGGTGCTAGCATTCTAACCAAACGATGAAGCCAACGGCCCCTTTGCGAAATAGGATCAGTGGGTTTGCCACGCCACTTTCTCGTGGCTTATCTCTATCTCGTTAGGATGACGAGAGTGCCTCTGGCGATGTTGGCGACATTGCTGGTCGTCCATCCTGCATGTTCTTCCGATGCTGATCCCAAGCAGCTCGATGAGGAATCCTTGCGTGGCTATATGGCTGGAGAGTATTACCTGATCGGCCGCAAGCCTGATTCGACCGCAACTTACACTGGACACGTAACACTTCGAGATGAGGGAGGAGTTCTACAGGTAATGCGAACGATCGAAGGTAAGACGGATAAATGCGCAGCTCGATTTGATACGGTGGCAGGCAGCGATCGTATTCCCGTGTTAAGAATGCATTTTCATTTCGACGGCAAAGAGTATGATGCCGTTTACCGCTGGCAATCTGATCCCGACAATTACCCGCGATTTACGGGATACGTGTATCTCGCCGACACCAAATCGCCTGGCCTCGAAGCGCTTTTCCCCATCCACCAATGACTGCGATGCTTCCGCAACGTGACGAGTCGCTTTTGATTTTGCGGGCAAGTTTTTATTGTTGAGTCACGCATGAGCAGCTCCCAGATAGCGGTCATTCTCAAGTCGTTCGATTCGCCGGACGAGGTGCGCGTGATGCAAAAAGGCCGCTTCGAGCTTGTGCATCTTGGCGGCATGACAATCGGGCGCGCAACGTATGAGCCGGGCTGGAAATGGAGCGAGCACGTCGGCCCGAGTGTTGGCGCGACGCGTTGTCCTGTTGAACACATCGGGCTCGTTCTCTCGGGCACTGCTACGGTGGCGTTCGACGATGGTCACGTGATTGAATTACACGCCGGCGATCTCTTCCACGTGCCGCCGATTCCACACGACAGCTGGGTCATTGGCGACGACGAGCCTTATGTCTCGCTGCACTTTCTCGGCGCCGAAAAGTACGCGAAGCGCAACGCGGAATGAAGCCTATCACATCATTCGCGATCGGTGCAGCGACGTTTTCGGCCTTACAGATTCTTTGGGGCTTGGGACACGCGTATGGTCGCTTACGTGGCCCCTGGATCATGAAGACAGGCTCAGGCATTGGCTTCTGTTTTGCCGTCTTCGTTGTCATTACCGCGGTAGTTTGCGCGTATTACCGAAAACCGAACGGTCTTGCGAAATGCGTCGGCGCCATCGCGCTCGGAGCGATCGCGTCGATGACAGGTGCCCTGTTCCTTATTGTGGCCAATCGTCATAGCCTTCGATGGCGCAATTATCGGAGCGGCCGTTGCCGTCGGCGCAGCAATTGGCGCTCTGTTTCGTGGTCGGAACAGTGTCTGACAACCCGTTCGAGGCGTCCCACCGGCGTGAAGGCCGGTGTTAATGAACAATTTGCGAATGAATGGGGCCGAAACGAGCCGTCCGCCGCGCGACTATTTCGGCGAACGGGTATCGGCGTGCGTTTTTACGTCGCGTCTTTGCTTGTCCACGACGCGCTGCAACTCGCGCTCCATCGTTTTGAACGCGTCGTGGATCACCTTGTTGAGCGGTTGGTGTGAGCCGTTGTCCGTCTGCCTTTCATCAGCAACCAACTCGTGGCCCCGCGCCACGGTCACGTCGATGCGGCACCGGTACGGATTTCCCTTGTGATGGGTATGATTGGTTTGCTCGATGGCCACGTCGCAGCGGTTGATGTGGTCGCAAAATTTTTCAAGTCGCGCCGCATATTCCAAAACGAGGTTGTCGATCCGGTCGGATTTTTCCAGACCCCGGTACGAGATCTTAACAGGCAGTTGCATGATTAATTAGATACTAACGAGCCCCCAGACGTTGAGGGAACAAAAATATTCCAGCATTGAGCCATTAAATTTGCTGCAATGAGCGAAACCGCGAAATAAGTTTCGCCGGTTCCACTTTTACTAAATCCGATTTCACGTGCTCGACAATCCGATCGCGCACCGCGGGCGGTAAAAGATCGACAATCGCCGCGTGAATCTCAGCCGGCGCGGCAAACGACCAGCCTTCCTTTCCGTTGCCCAAAACAATTTTTGTAATTTGATCGGCGAGCTCTTTCTGAATGCGGCGATCGGTTTCCGCCGCGAGCTGCGTCCGTTCCGCAATGGAAGACGCTCCGTGGTGTGCCCCCGCGCCGTCGCTCACCGGAAAACGCCCGGCCAAATCGCTTACTTTATCGATGAGTCTTCCGTGGGCGTCGGTGATGTTGAATGCCTGTACGAGTTGCAGGCTCGGTCCGCGCGTTGGCGTCTCATTCACCCGATATGCTTTCAAGCTGCCGCGATCAGTGACGATCACAAGAGAACTAGGTGTCATGGGCAAATCACTGACCAAAAAACTGGCCGCGCATGATAACACGCGCTTCGTATCCCTATAAACTAATTCGTTTCTCGCGACAAGATTGCGTTGGCGATATTTCTCACCGCCTCTGAGCGCTACTTGCTGCGAGCGCGTTCTTCCTCTGCGCTCACCGGAGGGAATTCGACAGGCCGTTTTTTCCAGGATTCCTCTCGGGCCTGGGCTTGCGCGCCGCTTACCAGTTGCAGCAAACAGCAGGCGCGCCCACCGAGAGCGACATCATCACCGGAGGGGAATTTTCTTGGCTCCGCCAAAAAACCGTTCGGATCCATCGTGTCGAGAATCAGTTGCCACTCAAGATTCTCCTGACCAGGCAGGACAAAAGGTATCGGCTCGTAATGAGCGTTAATTAGCAGCAGAAATGTGTCGTCGCGGACAGGTTCGCCTTCAAAAGTGAGAACATCACTCGTGTCGCCACTTAGCAGCATTCCAATACAGCGAACAAACGGCGACGCCCATTCTTCCTCGCTCATCTCGGAGCCGCCGGGATTAAACCACATCACATCTCGAATCTCCGAAGCGCGTATCCGGCGACCGCGGAAAAATTTTGGGCGGCGAAATACAGGGTGCGCCTTGCGAAACCAAATCAGCCTTCGCGTGAACTGCAGAAACTGGTTCTGCTTTTCGTCGCGTGTCCAATCGAACCAGCTGATCTCGTTGTCCTGGCAATAAGCATTGTTATTGCCCTTCTGCGATCTTCCCCACTCGTCTCCGCCGGTAAGCATCGGCACGCCTTGGGAAAGAAAAAGCGTCGTCAGAAAGTTCCGGCGCTGGCGTTCGCGCAGGGCGTTGATCTGCGCGTCGTCGGTTGGACCTTCCACGCCGCAATTCCACGAGAGACTGTTATTGTCGCCGTCGTTGTTGCTGTCGCCGTTCAACTCGTTGTGCTTTTTGTCGTAGCTGACCAGGTCGCTCAGCGTGAAACCATCGTGCGCAGTGACGAAATTAATGCTCGCGTACGGGCGCCGCCCAGTGTGTTGGTACAGATCGGGGCTGCCGGTAAGCCGGTAACCCATTTCGCCGATGCGGCCCTCGTCGCCCTTCCAAAAACTGCGAACTGCGTCGCGGTACTTGCCATTCCATTCCGAAAACGGCACCGGAAAATTGCCAACCTGATATCCGCCGTCCCCGACGTCCCACGGTTCCGCAATTAGTTTCACCTGTGAAAGAACCGGATCTTGCTCAATAACTTTGAAGAAGGCGTGGAATTTGTTGACGCCGGTGCCGTCGCGAGCCAGCGCGGACGCAAGATCGAAGCGAAAACCATCCACGTGCATTTCGCTCACCCAATAACGCAAACTGTCCATCACCAATTGCAACGTGCGCGAATGGAGCGTGTCCACGGTGTTGCCGGTGCCGGTATAATCCAAGTAGAAACGCGGATTGTCCGCGAGCAGTCGATAAAACGCCGCGTTGTCGACACCACGAAAGCAAACCGTCGGCCCGAGATGATTCCCTTCGCCGGTGTGATTGTAAACCACATCGAGAATCACTTCGATGCCGGCAGCGTGAAGACTGCGCACCATCGATTTGAACTCGGAGACCTGTTGGCCCATCTGCCCGCTGCTGGAGTACTGCGCGTGCGGCGCAAAAAAACCGATCGTATTATAACCCCAGTAATTCGTCAGGCCGCGGTCGACCAAGAGCTTGTCGTCGATGTGCGCGTGCACCGGCAATAACTCGATCGCGGTGACGCCGAGCTTTTTGAAATAATCAATGGCCGCCGGAGTGCCCAGCGCCGCATAAGTGCCTCGCAGCTTCTCTGGGACATCGCGCCAAAGTTTGCTGAAGCCTTTCACGTGCAATTCATAAATCACAGAACTGTGCAACGGGATGCCGGGTCTCTGGTCGCCCTGCCAGTCAAATCCCGTGTCGATCACCACCGACTTCGGCACGCCCCACGCATCATCACGAAAGTCCTGAGTTAGATCTTCCTTCTTATCACCGACCACGTAACCGAACATCTCATCTGCCCAACTCACTTCTCCAGCAGTAGCCTTTGCATAAGGATCGAGAAGGAGTTTCGAACTGTTAAAACGCAACCCGCGCTCTGGATCGTACGGGCCGGCAACGCGAAAACCGTACAGTTGGCCGGGCCGCGCATCGGGCAAAAACACGTGCCAGACCTGATCAGTCTGTTCTGTGACCGGGATACGAATGTTTTCTTCGGCGTCCTCGATATTGTCGAACAAGCACAGCTCAACACCTGTAGCATGCTCGGAAAAAATGGCGAAGTTGACGCCATTCCCCATCCATGTCGCACCCAGCGGATACGGATAACCGAGGAATGTCCTCACCGAAGTCATAAGTGTGCCGCGCATTTATGCCAGCATTGACTGCGCAATGGCAATCACGAATGGTGGATGGACATCGCACCAAAACGTAGCTGCGCCCGCTGAGTTCTATTCCTCGCCTGCGTTTTGGAGTGCAGCGGTGTTCTGCCCGCTTTTTTTAATGACTCTACAGCTCTTCCAACGCGCTTTGCGCTTTTTCTATATCCGATGGCCGCAGGACGATAAGACCTCTTTCAGCGCCCCGGCCGCCGGCGAGATAGACGTATTCGATATTGACGTCCGCCTCCGCGAGACGCTCGGCAATCGTGGCCAGCACACCCGGTTGATTCGCGGTTTCGATCATGAGCACCTCCGCCTCGAGCGCGAGCACGCCTGCTTCACCCAAAAGC
>Ga0209376_1000741_pt1 | contig 34938 bp, 41 predicted proteins | sample GraSoiAngelo_134_FD_185891 | JGI IMG/M metagenome (GOLD analysis project Ga0209376, IMG submission 185891) | Grasslands soil microbial communities from the Angelo Coastal Reserve, California, USA - 14_0929_05_30cm (SPAdes) (version 2) | ecosystem: Environmental > Terrestrial > Soil > Grasslands ...
GTCGTACTGGATCGAGGTGCCAAGGTCGCCGCGCGCCGCGGGCGCGAGCCAGTCGATGTACTGGAGCGCGAGCGGCCGGTCCAGTCCCATCGCGTGGCGCAGCCTCGCGAGCGTCTCGGGGTTCGACTCGACGCCGAGGATCAGCGTGGCGGGATCGCCGGGAAGCACGCGGACGACGACGAAGACGAGCGCGGAAAGAAAAAAGAGGGTCGCGACGAAGGCCGCGACCCTCCTGAGGACGTAGCGCCTCACGCCCGCGCGATCACCGGGCGGGCGACCAGCCCACCTCCGAGAGATCGGCCGACGGGATCGGCAGGTCCTTCCAGAGGCCGGTCACGCCCTTCCTGGCCGCCACCAGCCGCGGGTGGATGAAGAGGAAGACGACGGGCGCGTCGTCCGCGAGCATCCTCTGCATCTGGACGTAGAGGTCGCGGCGGGCCTTGTCGTCGATCGTCGTCTCCGACCTCGCGTAGATCTCCTGGAACCTCGGGCTGTCGTAGCGGAAGTAGTATTTCGGGTTGGCGTAGTTGCCGATGTCCCACGCCTCGGCGTGACCGATGATCGTGAGGTCGTAGTCGGGCTCCTTGCAGCCCGAGGCGGGACGGCAGAAGACACGATCGAGCCACTGGCCCCACTCGATCTGCTCGATCTTCACGTTCACGCCGACCTTCTTCAGCTGGTCGGTGATCACCTCGCCCGCGCGCACCGTGTAGTAGTACTGCGGCGCCACCTTCAGCACGGCGCTGAAGCCGTCGGGGTAGCCGGCCTCGGCCAGCAGCTTCTTCGCCCTGGCGGGGTCGTACGGCACCGCGTTGGCGAGGTCGACGAAGTACGGGTTGAGCGGATCCACGTTGGAGCCGATGACGCGGCCCATCCCGAACATCGCCAGCTTGACGACGTCCGCCTTGTTGATGGCGTGGGTGATGGCACGGCGCACGCGGACATCGGAGAACGGCTTGCGCGAGTTGTTCATGGACATGACGACGTCGTTGGTCGTCTCGCCCACGATCACCTCGTAGCGCCCGTCCTTCTTGAGGTCGGCCACGTGCTCGGGACCGAGGCCGAAGAGCGACACGTCGATGTCGCCCGCCTTGAGCGCGGCCAGCGCGGCGTTGGGATCGGGGATGAAACGGAACGTCACCTGGTCCAGCTTCGGCAGGCCCTTCACGTGATACTCGGGGTTGCGCTTGAGCACGATCTTGTCGCCGCGCACCCAGTCGGCCACCGTGAACGGCCCGGTGCCGATCGGCGCCGACTTGAGCGTGTCCACCGCCTCGCGTGGATAGATGACCGAGCCCTGGCGCGCCAGGTTCAGCAGGAAGTTCGCGGCAGGCGCCTTGAGCGAGAACGTGATCGTGTAGTCGTCCTTGACGATGATGTCGCCGATGTTCGCGTAGTACTGCGGGTAGGGGTGCTTCGTCTCCGGGTTCATCGCGCGCTCGATCACGAACTTCACGTCGGCGGCTCGGAGCTCGCGGCCGTTGTGGAATCGCACGCCCTTCTTCAGAAAGAAGGTGTAATGGCGGTTATCGGCGGTGTGCCAGCGCTCCGCCAGCCACGGCACGAGCTTGCCGTGCGCGTCCACCTTCACCAGGCACTCCTGGACGTTGTAGAGGACGACGCCGGCCGTCGCGGAGGCGGGGGTCGCGGTGAGGTCGAGGCCCGGCGGCTCGGTGGCGGCCTGCACGACGAGCGCGCGCGGCGCCTGCGCCTGCACGGACACGGCCGACGCGAGCCACGCGGCGAGGACGACGAGCAGGGCGGGTCGGCGCATGCGGCGGGTCCTCCCGACTAGTGCTTGAAGAAGTCGACGGTGCGGCGCAGCCCCTCGTCGAAGTCGACGAGCGGCGTGTAGTCCATGAGGCGGCGGGCCTTGCCGATGTCGGCCAGCGTGTGCGGCACGTCGCCGGCGCGGCTGGGCGTGTGGCGGCGCGTCAGCGGCTTGCCGAGCAGCTTCTCGAGCCGATCGATGATCTCGAGCAGGCTCACCCGCTCGCCGCAGCCCACGTTGAAGGCCTCGCCCGAGGCCGCCGGCGCCCGCGCGGCGAGGACGTTGGCCGCCACCACGTTGTCGATGTAGGTGAAGTCACGCGACTGCCGTCCGTCGCCGTGCACCTCCAGCGGCTCGCCGCGCAGGCCCCAGAGGATGAAGCGCGGGATCACCGCCGCGTACTCGGAGGCCGGGTCCTGCCGCGGCCCGAACACGTTGAAGTAGCGCAGCCCGACCGTCTCGACGCCGTAGAGCCGCGTCCACACCGTCGCGTACATCTCGTTGGCCGCCTTCGACACCGCGTACGGGGAGATCGGCGTCAGCGTCTGCTCTTCGCGCTTGGGCAGCGCGGGGTTGTCGCCGTAGACCGACGACGACGAGGCGTACACCACGCGCCTCACGCCGGCGCGCCGGGCCGCCTCGAGCACGTGCAGCGTCCCGTTCACGTTGTGGTCGTTGGCGCCGAGCGGGTCGTTGACCGAGCGCGGCACGGAGCGCATGGCGGCCTGGTGGAAGATCACCGACGCGCCCCGCGCCACCCGCTCCACGGCGGCCAGGTCGCGCACGTCACCGCGCACGACCTCGAGCCGCTCGCCCGCGGCGGCCGCGAACGGCAGGTTGGCCATCGAGCCCGAGGAAAAATCGTCGAGGACGCGCACGCGCGCGGCGGGATGGTCGGCGAGCAGGCGCTCCGCGACGTGGCTGCCGATGAAGCCCGCGCCGCCGGTCACCACGTAGACGTCCGTCACGCGCGGATTGTATCACCCGCCAAGAAAGGGACACGCGGGGCCGACCGCGGGCCGGACGTGTCGGGCCCGCGCGTCGATGCGCCGCCGTGCGCGCCGCGAGCCCCCGCCGAGCACACGGCGCGCATCAGCGCGCGAGCGTCGCCGCGCCCAGCCCCGCGCCCGCCCGGCGATATTCGTCGCGCGGCGGCGCGAAGATGTCGAGCACGACGCAGCGCGCGCCCAGCGCGCGCCCGCCGTGCGGCACGTTCGGGGGCGTCTGCCAGAAGTCGCCGGCCTTGACGTGGTGCTCGACGCCGTCCTGGACGCGGACCCACTCGCCCTCGAGGCAGACGCCCCACTGCTCGTTGGGGTGCGCGTGCACCGGCGACACCGCGCCGGGCTCGAGCGTGACCACGGAGAGCATCGCGTGCACGCCGGGGAACACGCGCGCGCTCACGCCGGGCGCGAGCTGCCGCTCGATGCCGCCCGTCTTCAGATTGTGGAAGCACGAAACGTCGCTCATTCTTCGCTCCTCTCCCTCGGTCGCGATTCACATTGCCTCGCGCGATGCGACCCATTACACTATGCCCCGCTGTTCCGTCGGGCCGTCGCCGATTTCGAGGAGAGCCGCCATGCCGTCTCCGGCCTTCTACGCCACCGACTTCAAGGTCTTCGACGAGCCCGGCTTCCGTGCGCGCATGGGGGCCATCCGCGAGCGAATTCGTCCCAAGCTCGAGGCGGTGGGCCACAGCCTGGCGCCGGCCGTGCGCCGCGCCACCGGCGGCGACGCGTTCGCGCACGTCGCCAAGCACGCGCGCCGCACCGTCAACCCGCCCGACGACACCTGGGTGGCCTTCGGCCCCGACGCGCGCGGCTACAAGAAGCACTGCCATTTCAAGGTCGCCGTCTCGCGCCGCGCCGTGCGCTTCCTCTTCGAGGTCGGTCCCGAGCACGCCGACAAGAAGCGGTGGGCGGCCGCCTGGAAGCGTAACGCGCCGAGGCTCGGTCCCGTGCTTCGCCGCGTGAAGGGTCTGGCCTGGTTCAAGAACGAGCACGACGAGGAGGCCGCCTCGCCGCTCGCCGACCTCAGCCCCGAGCAGCTCGCCGAGCTGGCCGACGAGCTGACACGCACCCGCGACGGCCAGCTCGTGCTCGGCCGCGTGGTGCCGGCCGAGCAGGCGTCGCGCTGGACGGAGGCGCAGTACCGGGACGCCGCCCTCGAGACCTTTCGCGCGCTCGCTCCCCTCTACCGCTTGAGGTGAGCGGCGGAGCACCGCGCGCCGTCGTGTTCGACATGGACGGCGTGCTCGTCGACTCCGGCGCGCACCATCGCGAGGCGTGGGTCGCCATGTGCCGGGACTGCGGCCTGACCCCGCCGCCGGAGTTCTGGCGCCTCACCATCGGCCGCCCCGCCGAGGAGGCGGTGGCGCTGCTCGTGAACGGCATCGACCGTGCCGAAGCGCGGCGGCTCGCCGACCTCAAGCGCGAGCACTACACGCGCCTCGCGCGCCGGGGCACCATGGCCGTACCCGGCGCCGGCGCGTTCGTGGCGGCGCTGGCGCGCGAGGGCGTGCCGCGAGCCGTGGCCACCTCCGCGTCGCGCCGCGACCTCGAGCGCATCCTGGACGCGCTCGGCCTGCGCCGTCACTTCGACGTCGCCGTCACCGCCGACGACGTGCGCCGGGGCAAGCCGCATCCCGAGGTCTATCTGAAGGCGGCCGAGGGCCTCGGCGTCGAGCCGCACGCGTGTCTCGTCTTCGAGGACGCGGTCGTCGGCGTTCACGCCGCGCGCGCGGCCGGCATGCGCGTCATCGGCGTCACGACCGCGCACACCGCCGACGAGCTGGTGGGCGCGGGCGCCGAGCGCACGGTGCCGCACTTCGAGACGGTGCGATGGCCCGTGTGAGCCCTACCTTCGTGAGGACAAGCGCGCCGGAGTTCTGGGAGGACGTGTACGCACGCGGTGGCGATGGCTGGGAGCTCGGCGCGCCGGCGCCGTCGCTGGTGGAGTTCGTGGAATCCACGCCGCCGCCCCGCGGACGCGTCGCCGTTCCGGGCTGCGGCCGCGGCCACGACGCGCGCTACCTGGCGACGCGCGGCTACGCGGTCACCGGCTTCGACTGGGCGCCGGCGGCGCTCAGCGCGGCGCGTCGGCTCGCGCGGGGTGAGGGCGTGGACGTCGCCTTCGAGTCGCGCGACATGTTCACGCTGGGTCGCGACTTGCCCAACGCGTTCGACGGCGTGTGGGACTACACGTGCTTCTGCGCGATCGACCCCGCGCGGCGTGCGGAATACGTGCGCTCGCTGGTCGGCACGCTGCGGCTCGGCGGCTGGCTGCTCGCGAATTTCTTCCCGCTGCGCGCGCTGACGCCGGGGCCGCCCTTCGTGGTGTCACCGGCCGAGGTGCGCCGGCTGCTCGCGCCGTCGTTCTGGATCGAGCGCGCGGGTCCGCCGCTGCGCTCGCCGCGCGGCCGGCAGAGCCGGGAGTGGATGGTCCTCGCGCGTCGCACCGGCGCGTGATACCCTGCACCCCACTTTTTTCGAGGAGGCGGGACGATGAAGTCAGTACGAATGATCCTGGCCGTCGCGCTGGCGCTCGCGGTCGGCGCGCTCGGCGTGTGGAGTCCCCGCGCGGACGCGCAGGCGCAGACCATCAAGATCGGCCTCCTGTACGACCACAGCGGTCCGTTCTCCGCTGCCGGCTCGCTCAACTGCTGGCGCGGCGCGAAGATGATCATCGACTATGTCAACGAAAAGGGCGGCGTGCTCGGCAAGTACAAGATCGTCCAGGTCGACGGCGACAGCCAGTCGAAGGCCGAGGTCGCGATCAACGAGGCGGAGCGGCTGCTCAACGTCGACAAGGTGGACATCCTCGCCGGCGTGTACTCGAGCGCCCACGCGGTGCCGCTCGCGGAAAAGGTGGACAAGCAGAAGAAGTTCCTCTGGATCACCACGGCCATCGCCGACGCCGTCCTCAAGGATCGCAACCTCCAGTACACGTTCCGGCCCCAGCCCAACGGCGGCCTCTTCGGTGAAAACTCCGTCCAGTACGTGGCGCACTACGCGCAGGAGAAGCTGAAGAAGGCGCCCCGGGACGTGCGCGTCGCCATCATCTACGAGGACGGGCCCTACGGAACCGGCGTGGCCGCCGCCAACGAGGCGGAGGCGAAGAAGCAGGGCATGCAGGTCGTGCTGAAGGAGGGCTTCTCGATCCAGGCGCCCGATCTCAGCTCGCTCGTGACGAAGCTTCGCGCCGCGCGCCCCGACGTCCTCTATCACACCGGCTACGCGCCCGACATCGCGCTGTTCCTGCGCCAGGCCAAGGAGCAGGGCCTCCGCGTGAAGATCTACATCGGGCACGGCGCCGGCCACAGCCAGCTCCCGAAGCTGAAGGAAGCCTTCGGCACCGAGGTGGAGGGATTCCACACGGTCGATCCGCCCGCCGCGCAGCTGATCGATCCGAAGAAGCTGAAGCCGGGTGTGGCGGAGCTCACGCAGGAGATGCTGAAGCGCTACAAGACCTTCGAGCCGTCCATCCCCGCCGGCCAGGTGGCGCCCCACGTCTCGATGGGCTTCAACAACATGTGGATCCTCCTCAACGACGTGCTGCCGCGCGCGATCCAGAAGCACGGCGGCTTCTCGGCCGAGGCGCTCGCCAAGGCCGCGCGGGAGACGGACATCCCCGAGGGCGGCACGATGCAGGGCTACGGCGTGAAGTTCCATCCCCTCGGGCACGCCATGGCCGGCCAGAACATGCGCGCCATCGCCGCCGTCTTCCAGGTCGTCGACGGCGACTTCAAGCACGTGTACCCTCCGGTCGTCGCGAGCATGAGCGCGCCGCCCGTCCTCCTGCCGGCGTCCTCGCCGCTATTCGCGCGCTGAGCGCGGCGCCGCGGACATCGAGGAGCGCCACGGCTCCGCCGGGGCGCTCCGAGCGTGGGGGGGTATGGGGGGCCATCTCGGGGCCCCCCATTTCCAGATGTTGACCGTCACCGGCCTCACGAAGCGCTTCGGCGGCTTCACCGCGCTGAACGCCGTCTCCTTCGAAGTGAAGGAGGGCGAGATCCTCGGCCTCATCGGCCCGAACGGCTCGGGCAAGACCACCCTCTTCAACTGCGTGTCGGGCGCGCTCACGCCGAGCTCCGGCTCGATCCGCTTCGGCGCGCAGGAGCTCGCCGGCCTCACCCCCGACAAGATCTGCCACCTCGGGATCGCGCGCACGTTCCAGATTCCGCGGCCGTTCCGAAAGCTCACCATCCTCGAGAACGTGGCGGTGGCCGCGCACTTCGGGGCGGCGCAGCGTTCGTCGGAGGCCGAGGCGCGCCGGCGCGCCCTCGAGATCCTGGGGCTGGTCGGGCTGGCCACGACCCCCCATGCGCCGACCACGCTGCTCGGCGCGGGCGGCCTCAAGAAGCTCGAGCTGGCGCGCGCGCTGGCCACGGGACCCAGGCTCCTGCTCGCCGACGAGAGCCTCGGCGGGCTCGACTCCTCGGAGATGGCGGGCGCCGCCGACCTGCTGCGTCGCATCCGCGGCGAGCTCCACATCACGATCGTGTGGGTCGAGCACATCATGGCCACGCTCATGCGCGTGGTGGACCGCGTGGTCGTGCTCGACCACGGCGAGAAGATCGCGGAGGGCAAGCCGCGCGAGGTCGCCGAGGACCCGAAGGTCGTCGAGGCGTACCTCGGCGAGAAGGTCGTGCTCGCCTGATGCTCGAGCTGCGCAACGTGACGGCCGGCTACGGCGCGTTCACCGCGCTCTGGGACGTCAGCCTCGACGTCGCCGCCGGCGAAGCCGTCGCCGTCGTCGGTCCCAACGGGGCCGGCAAGACGACGCTCCTGCGCGTGATCTCGGGCATGATCGCGCCGCGCGCCGGCGCGCTGACGTTCGAGGGCGCCTCGCTCACCGGCCGCCCCGCGTACGAGGTCGTGGCCCATGGCATCGCCCACGTCCCCGAGGGCCGGCGCATCTTCCCGATGCTGACCGTGGCCGACAACCTCAAGATGGGCGCGTATCTGAAGGTGGCGCGGCGGGCGTACGCGGAGAGCCTCGAGCGCGTGTTCGCGCTCTTCCCCGTGCTCTCCGAGCGGCGCCGGCAGCGCGCGGGCAGCCTGTCGGGCGGTGAGCAGCAGATGCTCGCCGTCGGCCGCGCGCTCATGTCGCGACCCAGGCTGGTGCTGCTCGACGAGCCATCGATGGGGCTGGCGCCCGTGATGGTGCTGCGGCTCTTCGACCTCATCCGCCGCGTGCGCGAGGAGGGTTACACGATCCTCATCGTCGAGCAGAACGTGCGCCAGGTGCTCAAGCTCGTGGACCGCGCGTATCTGCTGGAGGCCGGCCACCTCAAGATGGAGGGCCGCGCGGAGGCGCTGGCCGAGCAGGACTTCGTCCGGAAGGCGTACGTGGGTCTGTGATCGACCCCATCTTCCTGGCCGAGGCCGCGGTGAACGGCCTGCTCCTGGGCGGCGTGCTGGCGCTGCTCGCGCTGGGCCTCAACCTGATCTTCGGCGTCATCGACATCGTCTGGATCGCGTACGTGGACCTCGTGATGATCTGCATGTACGCGGTCTACTTCCTCGTCCAGGTCTATGGCTGGCCCATCTGGATCGGCGGCCTCGTGAGCGTCGGGCTCGGGGCGCTCCTCGGCATCGCGGTGCACGTGCTGATCATCTCGCCGATCCTCGGCAGCGCCCCCGTGAACCAGCTGCTCGCGACGGGCGGGCTGCTGTTCTTCCTCCAGTCGTTCGCCACGTTCCTGTGGACGACCGACCACCGCTCGGTGCGGCTGACGCTGCCGACGCTCGAGTACGGCGGCATGTTCCTGTCGTTCGCGCGCCTCGTCGCCTTCGCGGTGGCCCTGCTCGTCATGCTCGGGCTCTTCCTCTTCTTGAGACATACGTACATCGGCACCGCCATCCGCGCCGTCTCGCAGGACCGCGAGGCGATGGCGCTCATGGGCGCCAATCCACGGACGGTGTACGTCGTCACCTCGGCCGTGGGCGGCGCCCTCGCGGGCGTGGCGGCCGCGCTGCTGATCATCCAGTACTCCGTGCACCCGTTCTTCGGCGCCGCCTTCGGGCCGCTGACGTTCATGATCTGCGTCCTCGGCGGGCTCGGGAACATGATCGGCGCCTTCGTGGCGGCATTCATCATGAGCGAGATCATCTCGATCGGCGGCGTGGTGTGGTCCACCGAGATGGGCTATGTGATCGCCTTCGTGATCTTCATCATCATGATCTTCGTCCGGCCGGGTGGTCTCTTCGCGAGGCGGGCGTGAGCGCCGGCCGCGTCGGCGTCGGCGTCCTGCTCGCGGCGCTCGTGGCCGCCCCGTTCGTCCCGATGGGCGGCATGCGCCAGTACATCTTCCACGTCCTGATCCAGATCTTCGTCTGGTCGTTCATCGGCGGCGCGTGGGCGCTCATGGGCCGCTTCGGCCTCGTCTCGCTCGGGCACGGCGCCTTCCTCGGGCTCGGCGCCTACACGACGACGCTGCTCTGGAACTTCTTCGGCCTCACGCCGTGGCTCGGCGCCCTCGCCGCCGTCGTGCTCACGGCCGCCCTCGCCGTGATCGTCGCCTACCCGTGCTCGCGCTTTCAGGTGATCGGCCACTACTTCGGGCTCGTCACCCTCGCCGTCGGCGAGGTCGTGCGCCTGCTCATCATCGCGGAGCGCGACTGGACGGGCGGCTCGCTCGGCCTCACCGTGCGGCCGGCGGGCGCCGACAGCCTGGTGGCCGTGCAGTTCGCGGACAAGCGCGTCTTCTACTACGCTGCGCTCGTGCTGTGGGCGCTGGGGCTCTGGGTGTGGCACCGCGTGGACCGCTCGATGGCGCGCTCGGCGATGGAGGCGATCGGCGAGGACGAGACCGCGGCCGCCTCGGTCGGCATCCACGTCACGCGCTTCAAGATCGCCATCACCGTGCTCTCGGCCGTGCTCACCGCCGTGGGGGGCATCGCGTACGCGCAGTACATCGCCTACGTGAACCCCGACACCTTGGCCGGCATCGGCGTCTCGCTGCGCATCGTGTTCGCGGTGGTGCTGGGCGGGATGTACGCGCTGCTCGGCCCCACCGTCGGCACCGCGCTGACCATCGCGCTCGCCGAGGTCCTGCGCGTGGTGTTCGGCATCACGTACGTGGGCATGGCCGAGACCATCTACGGCCTGCTCCTGATCGTCTTCATCATCTTCCTGCCCTCGGGCATCTACGGCAGCGTCCGCGACCTCCTGCGGCGGCGGCCGCGGTCGCAGCCGGCGGCGCCCGTGACGGCGTAGGATCGGAGCCATGGCGGACTTCACGATCTATCCCGAGAAGGAGCCCAGCAAAGCCGCCCGTGGGCTGGCCGAGCAGGTCGAGCGCGACGGCGGCCGCGTGCTGGCCGTCTACCAGGAGCCGGTGGGCGAGCACTGGCAGATCTTCTGCCTGCTGCCGCGCGCGAAGGTGGAGGCAAGCCCCTACCAGCGCGACGTCTCGCCCACGCACGCGAAACGACTCACGGAGGCGGTGCGCCGCGTCGACCGCTTCGTGGACCCGATCGTGGTCGTCTCGGCGCGCGCCGGCGTGTACTGGACGCCGAACGGAAACCACCGCCGCGTCGTGCTCGAGAAGCTGAAGGCCGAGTTCGTTCCCGCCATCCTCGTGGCCGAGCCCAGCGTGGCCTTCCAGGTGCTCGCGCTCAACACGGAGAAGGCGCACAACCTCAAGGAGAAGTCGCTCGAGGTCATCCGGATGTACCGCGGCGCCGAGGCCGAGCAGCCGACCTCCACCGAGGAGGACTGGGCCTTCCAGTTCGAGTCCGCGCACCTGATCACACTCGGCCTGCTCTACGAGCAGAACAAGCGCTTCGCGGGCGGCGCCTTCGCGCCGATCCTGCGACGCGTGGACAAGTTCCTCAAGACGTCGCTGCGTAAAGGCCTCGAAGAGCGCGAGGAGCGTGCGGCGCTCGTGCGCGCGGCCGACGAGACGCTGGCGGCGGTGGTGGCGAAGGTGAAGAAGCGCGGGATCAACCATCCCTACGTGAAGAACTACCTGCTCGCGCGCACGACGCCGCTGACCAAGGCGCGCAAGACGCTGCCGTCGTTCGAGCAGACCTTCAAGAGGCTGAAGGAGAACCTCGAGGAGTTCGACGTGTCGAAGGTGCGCTACGACGAGATCCAGCGCTCGAGCATCATGCTGGCGCCGGCGGCGGCGGAGTAGCGCGCGTGGAGCGCGTCGTCCTCGTCACCGGCGGCAGCGGCGCCCTCGGCCAGGCCATCACCCGCCGCTTCCTCGCCGAGGGCGCGGTCGTCTGCGTGCCGTGGATCGTCGAGCAGGAGCGCGAGCGGCTCGAGGCCTCGGTGGAGGGCACCGCCCGCAAGCGGCTGATGCTCGAGCGCTGTGACGTCGCCGACGACGCGGCGATGGCGCGCCTGGCCGAAGCCCTGCTGGCGCGCCAGGGCCGGATCGACGTCCTCGTCAGCGCCGTCGGCGGCTTCGCGATGGGCGATCTCGTCCACACCGACCGCAAGCTCTGGGACTCGATGCTGACGCTGAATCTCACCACCGCGTACGTGGCCGCCCACGCCGTGGTGCCGCCCATGCTCGCCGCCGGCGCCGGGCGCATCGTCGCCGTCGCCTCGCGCGCGGTGGTGCCGCCCGCGGGCGGCTTCATCGCCTACACGGTGGCGAAGGCGGCCGTGATCGCATTCGTGCAAGCGCTGGCCGTCGAGACGCGCGGGCGTGGCGTCACCGTCAATGCGGTGCTGCCCAGCACCATGGACACGCCCGCCAACCGCGCGGCGATGCCCGACGTCGATCCGAAGACCTGGGTGCCGGTGGGATCCGTGGCCGACGCGATCGCGTATCTCGCCGCCGAATCCTCCGGCCACGTGACCGGCACGCTGCTCTCGATCTAGCGCCGTGTACCCGCACCAGACCGAGCGGCTGGACGGCGTCCTCGAGGCGTTCGGTGTGGACGCGCTCGTCGCGACCTCGCCCGCCGACGTCGCCTACCTCACCGGCTTCTGGAGCCTTTCGCATGCGGTGTTCGACGCCGAGATCCTTGCGGTGTACTCGAAGGCCGGCACGGCCCTCGTCATCCCGACCATCGACGCGCCCGCGTTCGCCGCCGGCGACGCCGCCGCCGACCACGTCGCCTGCCACGGCCGCTTCCACGTGAACCTCGCCGAGCGCGCCGACGAGCCCGCGCGTCGGGCGGCCCGGCTCGCCACCGAGCCGGCGGACACCGCCGCCGACGGGCTGGCGCGCGTGCTGGACGCGCTCGGGCTGGGCCAAGCGCGCGTCGGTCTCGACGACGCGGGGCTGCTGCGCCCCGCCGCCGGCGCGATCGCCGCGCGGTTCGCCGGCCGCCGCGTCACGCCGGCCGTCGGCGCCGTCGCCCGCGCGCGTGCCGTGAAGAGCCCCTACGAGATCGACTGCCTGGCGCAGGCGCTGCGCATCGCGGAGGAGTCGATCCACGCGGTGCTCGGCGAGCTGAAGCCGGGAACGACGGAGCGCGAAGCCGTCGCGCTGTACGAGCATGCGGTGACCGCGCAGCGCGCGACGCCGTACGCGACGACCATCACCTTCGGCGAGAACGCCGCGCTGCCGGCGGCGTATCCGAGCGAGCGCGCGCTCCGCAGCGGCGAGCTGGTGCGCTTCGACCTGGGCTGCGTCTTCAAGGGCTATCGCGGCGACGTCGCGCGCATGGCGGTGGTTGGCGAGCCGGGCGAGCGCGAGCAGCGCGCGTACGACGCCGTGGAGGCGGGCGTGCAGGCGGCGCTCGACGCGATCCGGCCCGGGGTCGAGGGCGGCGCGGTGTTCGAGGCGGCGGTCACCGCCGTGCGCGCCGCCGGCCTTCCGGAATTCCGCCGGCACCACGTGGGCCACGGCATCGGCCTCGAGCCGGCCGAGGCGCCGTGGCTCAGGCCCGGCGGCGACACGCTCGAAGCGGGCATGGTGCTGCGCGTGGAGACGCCGTACTACGAGCTCGGCGGTTTCGGCGTCAACGTCAAGGAGACGGTGCTCGTTACACGCGGCGGAGCGACCGTCGTCAATCGCTCCCACCGCGGTCTCGTTCTCCTGGATTAGGCCCGCTCAGGCCGCCTCGGTTTTCGGCATGTTCTCCTCGAGCCAGCGCTGCGCCTGCTCGAGGCCGTAGGCCTGGGCCTCTTCCTGGGTCGCGAACCTCTCGCTCGGCACCGGCAGGTCGATCGTCCGCGTGTGCGCGGGCGTCGTCTGATTGATGGCGGCGACGACGGCCCACCGGCCGTCGCGCTGGCGCTCCGTGACGACGGAGATCTCACAGCCCTTCCAGGCGGTCGGGAACTTCTCGCGATCGATCATGGGCGTCACCTCCTGAGCCAACGACGGCTGCAACCCCACGGCCACCGAGTGAACGACCGTCGACCCAGCCTTTGTTTCCCGCTAGTTACGACGGCCTGTATCGAGCTGTAAACAGAACGCTCCCCGGCCCTCGTCCTACTGCGCGGAAATCATAACCCCCACAAGGAGGCGACGACAATGAAGCTGACGACGGCGATCGCGGTGACGGGTATGGCGGCGGCGCTCCTGACGGCGCCGGCGCTCGCGCAGGACGTCAGGCCGGACGACGTGACGCAGGATCGCAAGGACATCCGGCAGGACCGGCGCGACCTGCGCCGCGATCGTCGCGACATCCGCGAGGATCGGCGGGAGATCCGCCAGGATACGAAGGACATCCGCGGTGATCGACGTGACCTGCGCGAGGACCGCCGCGAGCTGGCCGCCGACCGCAAGGCCGGCGACAAAGACGCGGTGAAGAACGACCTGAAGGACATCCGCGAGGATCGCAAGGATCTCAAGTCCGACATGAAGGATCGGCGCGCCGACGCGAAGGATCTGCGCCGGGACCGGCGTGACCGGCGGCAGGATCGCCGCGCCCTCCACAACGACCGCAAGGATCTGAAGGCCGACAAGGCCGCGAAGTAGCCACGGATGCGCGCCCGGGGCGGCGCCGGCCGGCCCCGGGCGCAGGAACCTTGCCGCCGGCGATACGGGAGTGGGATGGTGGGCGGCAGAGGGCCGGGTGACCGACGAGCGGGAGGCAACGTCCGATGAGACGCTGTGCCGACGGATCGCGGCGCGGGACGACGCGGCCTTCGACGTGCTGGTCGCGCGCTACCAGGGCCGGGCGTATCGCCTGGCCTGGTCGCTCCTGCGCGACGCCGAGGACGCCCGCGACGTCTCGCAGGAGGCCTTCATCCGCGTCTGGGAGGCGGCCCATCGCTTCCGCGGCGACGCCCGGTTCTCGACGTGGTTCTACCGGATCCTGGTCAACCTCTGTCTGGACCACAAGCGCCGCGGGCGCTGGTGGACACGGCTCGTGGCGCGCGACGAGGGTCGCGACGCCGACGCGTCGCTGGTCGAGCGCCAGCCGGCGCCCGGCCCCGACCCCGGCGACCAGGTGAGCGAGGCGCAGACGATGGCACGACTCTGGGACGCGGTGCACCGGCTCTCGCCGCAGCAGCGGACCGCGGTGATCCTGCACGCGCAGGAGCAGCTCTCCACCGCGGAGATCGCCGAGGTGCTGAAGGTGGCCGAGCCGACCGTGCGCGTGCACCTGCACCGCGCCGTGACGGCGCTCCGCAGGGAGCTCGCGCCATGAGCGACGAGCGCCGCCACGACCTCACGCCCGAGGAGCGCGATCTGCTCGCGCGCGTGGCCGCGGCCGCGCCGCCGCCGCCCGAGCCGCGCTGGGGCGACTATCGCGCGCACCTGCGCGCCAGGCTCGAGGCGCGGCGCTCCGTCCGCGCGCGGCTGCGCGGCTGGTGGGCGCGGCCGGCGCCCATCGCGCTCGCGATGGGTCTCGCCACGGCGCTGCTGCTGTTCACGCTCCAGCCGGTCGAGCGGCGGCCGGACCTGACCCTGGCCGCGCTCGACGAGGCGGTCATCGGCGCGCGGCTCGGGCTGCTCGAGCACTACCGCTTGGTCGAGCGCCTCGACCTGCTCGAGGAGCTGGACGTGATCCGCCAGCTCGACGGCGTACCCTTGCGGGAGGGTTGATGCGCCGGGTGGCCGCGCTCCTCGCCGTGGTAGCCGCGCTCGCGACGCCCGCGCGCGCCGCCGACCGCCCGTCCGAGCGCCTCGACGCCCAGATGCTGCTCGACCTCGAGCTGCTGCGCGAGGCGGATCCCGCGCGACATCGCGACCAGAGCCTCGCCGAGCGCATGCGGATGCTCGAGGTGCTGCGGATGCTGGAATCGCCCGCGGCCGCCACGCCGGCCCGCGAGGCGCCGGGCGCGCGGCCGTCCGCGACGCCGGCGCCACCAACCCAGGGGGGAGTGAAGTGACCATGCTGATGCGCTGGGTGGCCCTCGTCCTCACCGCCGCCGCGCTGCTCGCGGGCGGCGTGCTGGAGGTCGCCCTCGGCCAGACGCCGCCGATCGAGGGCATGGACCGCCTCTCGCCCGAGGAGCGCGCCGTCGCGCAGCGCAACCTCGAGCGCTGGCAGAAGATGACGCCCGAGGAGCGGCAGAACGTCCTCGAGCGCTATCGCCAGTGGCAGCAGCTCACTCCGGAGCAGCGGCATGGCGCGCGCGAGAACTTCAAGAAGTTCCAGGCGCTGCCACCGCAGGAGAAGCAGCGCATCCTTCAAGATCTGCAGCGCTGGAACCAGCTGCCCGAGTCGCGCCGGCAGGAGCTGCAGCAGGCGTACGAGCGCTTCCAGCGCCTGCCCCCCGAGCGTCGCGAGCGCATCATGCAGCGCTTCCAGGTGTGGCAGCAGCTGCCGCCGGAAGAGCGCGAGCGCGTCGCGCGCAACTGGGAGCGGTGGCAGAAGATGTCGCCGGAGGAGCGCGCGCAGGCGCGCGAGCAGATCCGCCAGCAGCGGCAGCAGCAGCGCGAGCAGTGGCGCCAGGAGCACTCGTCGCAGCCCCATCCGCCGCGTCAGCACCCGCGACCGCCGTTGCGCGAGCCTGGAGAGCGGGAGCGATGATGCGCGCGCTCGCGATCGCCTTCGTTGCCGTCGCGCTCACGGGCTGCGCGTCGAGCCGCGCCGCGGCCGGCGCGGCGGCGCCGACCGACGACGCCGCCATCGTGCACGTGCTCTCGCGGCTCGCCTTCGGGCCGCGGCCCGGCGACGTCGAGCGCGTGAAGGCCATCGGCCTGTCAGCCTGGATCGAGCGCCAGCTCGATCCCGCGCGGATCGACGACCACGCCGCGATGCAGACGATCAGCGTGCTGCCGACACTGACGATGACGACGGCCCAGCTGCAACGCGAATACCCGCGGCCGGACCCGCGGCAGAAGTCCGCCGACCCCCAGATGGCGCCCCGCGAGCTGTTCCAGCCGGCGCCGGAGAAGCGGCCGATCCGGATCGTGGCCGAGCTGCAGGCGGCGCGGATCATGCTCGCCGTCGAAAGCGAGCGCCAGCTCCAGGAGGTCATGGTCGACTTTTGGTTCAACCACTTCAACGTCCACGCCGCCAAGGGCGAGGTGAAGTGGTACCTGACCTCCTACGAGCGCGATGTCATCCGCCCCCACGCGCTCGGCAAGTTCGGCGATCTGCTGCGCGGGACGGCCACCCACCCGGCCATGCTCTTCTATCTCGACAACTGGCTCAGCGCGCGCCCGGACTTCACGGTGCCGGTCGGGCCCAACCGCGGCAAGCGCGCCGGGCTGAACGAGAACTACGCGCGCGAGCTGATGGAGCTCCACACGCTCGGCGTGGATGGCGGCTATACCCAGAAGGACGTCACCGAGGTCGCGCGCGCCTTCACCGGCTGGACGATCGACCGCCCGCGCGATGACGCGCGCTTCGTCTTCCGGCCGCTCACTCACGACCGGGGCGAGAAGACCGTCCTCGGCACGCGGCTGCCCACGGGCGGCGGCCGCGAGGACGGCGAGCGCGTGCTGGATCTGCTGCTCCGCCACCCGTCCACCGCGACGTTCATCGCGACCAAGCTCGTGCGCCGCTTCGTCGCCGACGAGCCGCCGCCCGCGCTCGTCGAGCGCGTGGCGGCGACGTTCCGCCGGACAGAGGGCGACGTCAAGGCGATGCTACGGACGATTCTCGCCTCGCCGGAGTTCTGGGCGCCCGAGGCGCGCGGGGCCAAAATCAAGAAGCCGTTCGAGTACGTGGCGAGCGCGGTGCGCGCGGTGGACGGCCACGTCGCCGACCCGCGCGCCGGCTTCCTGCTGGTGCGCTCGGCGGCCGAGATGGGCGAGGGCCTGTACGGCGCCCCGCCGCCCACCGGCTATCCCGATCGCGCGGAAGCCTGGGTGAACGCGGGCGCGCTCCTGGCGCGGATGAACTTCGCGCTGGCGCTGACGCAGGGGCGGTTGCCGGGCGTGACGCTGGACCTCTCGCCGCTCGCCGTCGATCGCGCGGCGCCGGACGCGGCGCTCGAGCGCCTGCTCGCCGCGCTCCTGCACGGCACGGCCAGCGCGCAGACGCGCGCGGTCCTCGTCGCGCAGCTCGCCAGTCCGGAGATCCGGCGCCAAACGCCGGACGATCGCGGGCCCGCGAACACCGACGTCGAGAAGCTGGCGGCGCTGGTGATCGGCTCGCCCGAATTCCAGCGGAGATGACGACATCCATGCTCACCCGACGCGCGCTCCTCAAGGGCAGCGCCTGCGCGCTGGCGGCCGTGGCCGCGCCGCCGCGCTTCCTCGCGCGCGCCGCCCTCGCCGCCGACGGCCGACGCAAGGTGCTGGTGGCCGTGTTCCAGCGCGGCGCCGTCGACGGCCTCAGCATGGTCGTGCCGTACGGCGACCGGGACTACGCCGGCGCGCGCGCCTCGATCGCGATCCGGCCGCCGCGCGCCGGCGACGCCGGGGCGGCCACGGATCTCGACGGGTTCTTCGGGCTGCATCCCGCGCTGACGCCCCTGCAGCCGCTCTGGCAGTCGCGCGCCCTGGCCGTCGTGCATGCGTGCGGCTCGCCCGACACGACGCGCTCGCACTTCGACGCGCAGGACTACATGGAGTCGGGCACGCCGGGCGTGAAGTCGACGCCCGACGGCTGGCTGGCGCGCGCGGCGACGACGCTGCCCGCGGCCCGCTCGCCCTTCCGCGCCGTCGCGCTGGGCCCCACCCTGCCCCGGGTCCTGCGCGGCGACGCGGGCGCGATCTCCCTGACGTCGCTCGAGCGCTTCGACGTGCGCGGGGCGGCGGAGGCGGCGGTGGCCCGCAAGGGCTTCGAGTCGCTCTACGAGCAGGGCGTGCAGGACCTCCTGCACGGGACCGGCCGCGAGACGTTCGAGGCCGTGCGCATGCTCAAGAGCGCGAACGCCTCGCGGCTTTCGCCGGCGAACAACGCCGAATATCCACGCTCGCGGCTCGGCGAGTCGCTGCGGCAGATCGCGCAGCTCATCCGCGCCGACGTCGGGCTGGAGATCGCCTTCACCGACGCCGACGGCTGGGACACCCACGTCGGCCAGGGCGCCGAGCAGGGCCAGCTCGCGAATCGCCTGCGCGACTTCGCCGCGTCGCTGGCGGCGTTCAGCCAGGATCTCGGCGATCGCATGGCCGACGTGGTCGTGCTCACGATGTCGGAGTTCGGCCGCACGGTGGCCGAGAACGGCAACCGCGGCACCGACCACGGCCACGCCACGGCGATGCTGCTGCTCGGCGGCGGCGTGCGCGGCGGCAAGGTCTACGGCCGGTGGCCCGGGCTCGCGCGCGAGCGTCTCTACGAGGGCCGCGACCTCGCGGTGACGACCGACTTCCGCGCGCTGTTTTCCGAGGTGGCGGGCCGCCAGCTCGGGATCGCGAAGCCGGCGACCCTTTTCCCGGGATGGAGCGGGGGGTCGGCCGTCGGCGTGCTGAGCTGACCTCGATGACGCGGGCGGGCTTAACGGCCCGGTTCAGTGGCGCCGAGCGTAGCGAGGGAACCGGCGCCGAAAGGCGCCGGCGGCCGCTGCAACCGGCGGTTAGCTCTCGCCACGATACGTGTCAATGTCAATTGACGCCCCAACCCTGTTGAGCTGCTGAATCGCCGGCGGCAGAGCTCGGTAGAACGCCCAGAAGTCGGGGGACGCGTGATGGGTCAGATCGGCGTGGTCTTGCCGGCTGCGCGGTCACGAAGCGCCCTGGTCGCTAGGTCGTCGAGGCGGCCTGCCTCAGCGTCGCGCTCGATCTGGCCGTCCCAGATCGCCCAGTCGTATTCCAGGAACCAGGCGCGAAACTGCGCCAGCTCTTCAGGAGAGAGCGCCTGGATCTCTTGCTCGATCTTCTCAATTCTGCCCATAGACCTTTAGCCGGCGACCTCAGTCTAGCATCCTGTGGGGCACAGGACGGACGCGATTGCCTGCTGGCTAACGCATTCAGCCGCGCGCGAAGCGCGGCGGCTGCAATGCGCGGTTAGACGATTTCGCATTCACCGTGACTGGTATTGCTTTGCGTAGTCGACCGTAAGCCATCGCTCCGGCCGCATACGAACAAGCACGTTCCCGACGAGGTCCCTCGTGCTTTCGATGTACCGGTCGCCCAGCTCGGCGCCGAAATAACGGCGCGCGAGGGGCCGCCGATCGCGCTCAAGATCTGCTGGCTCGATGGCGACGACCGGCCCCTCGACGCTCACGTACTTATACGGCCGCGTCTCCGTCTGCGCGCACAGACTGAATCTGCCAGCACGCTGGAGGAGCCGTGCCTTCCGCGAAGTCCTGGCGGTTACGACTCGTAGCTCGCCGCCCGGCTCGTACGAATACCAGATCGGCACAGTGAGTGGTCCTCGCCCTTCTTCAGGAATACTGATGATCCCCACGTGAAGATCGGCCAGAAACCTCTCCCGTTCCTGCTTCGTCATCGCCAGCGACACAGTCGCCTCCCAGCCGTCACCTGCAACTAAATTCAGTGCCGTCTAACGCCCAGGATAACGTGCGGCGCGAAGCGCCGTCAGGTTCATCCTGTTGTTGGGCCGCTCAACCAGAGACGTTCGCCTATAGCTCATAGGCCGTGGGAGGATCGATCGGGCTGACGATGAGGATTTTGTCCCAGGAATGATCAAGTTGAAGGAGTTGCCGAAGTTCTTCACGCTCAGCGGCGCCTAGTGCTTCCCCTGCAGCATATTGGTTACCACGCTTCGTTATCATCGGAATCTGGTCTTTCATCGCTTGCTCTTAGCGCCAGTGAGCGGTGGCTTCAGCCGCGATACACGGCGCCCCTTCGCAGTGTATTCATTATCCGCGCTCATCCCGCGGCGGTGCGCGGTGAAGCGCTGCCGACCGACTACCGCTTGAACGGATCGGACGCCTCTGCGGCGGCCATGAGGCGGTCGGCGTCCTCCCTCAGCAGCAGGCGCTCGCGGACGAGGTCGTAGACGACCGCGCGCATGTAGCCGAGCCAGCCGCGGCGATCCTTGTAGCGCTCCTCGAGCGACAGGCGCGGATCCTTGGCCGCCTCGCGCTCGGCCTTCGTCACCGCGAACGGCACGAAGGTGCCGTCGCGATCACAGAGCTCGCCCGCCAGCTCCGGCGCGCCGTAGAGATTCCAGCCGGTGTGCGTCCCGAGCGGCGCCGCCACACCCGGCAGGCGGATGCCCGTCATCTCGTTGCCGTCGGCGTCCACCTTGATCACGAGGGTGACGTACGCCTTCGCCGCATCGGCTTTCGGCTCGACCCAGTCGCCGAACGGCGCGATGCGGTTGGCGGCGCGGGGCGCCTCCACGCCCGGGAGCGCCGGGAAGCCGAGCTTCGCGGCGTCGACGAGGGTGGCGTCGCGCAGCAGCGGGATGCGGTTGCGCGGCGGCCGCGTGCCGTCGACGACCCAGGCGTCGAGCGACACCAGCAGGGCGCGGAGCGCCGGCGTCGCGCTGTGCGGGTTGCGCGGGAGACGGCAGTGGCCGGCGTCGGCCCTCGCGTGTGCGCGGCCCCCGTGCTCGGTGCCCGCCACCAGGTAGACGCGCGCGCCCTCGGGCGGCGCCACGTCGTTCTTCCCGAGCGGATCGGTGTGCAGCAGCGAGGCGCCCTTCTGCCAGTACTCGGTGGAGGTGTTCACCTCCATCAGCCTGGGGTCCGCGTCGTCGCCGCGCAGCACGGAGAACGGCGGCGCGACCTCCGGGAAGTGATGGTCCTCGTGCTGGGTGCTGGTCCGGTTCGGCTGGGCGAACTCGGCGTTCATGAACATCTTGCCGGCGCCGGCGATGTGCGAGAGCACGCCGTCGAAGACGCGCCGGCCCGCCTCGTCGCGATTGAAGCCGCGCTCGACGTGCTCGCGCAGGTAGCGCCCGGCCTGCGAGATGCCGATGGCCAGCGCCGCGCGGATGCCGGTCACGTCGGGGCCGAGCATCACGGGGTTCGGCGTCCCCCCGCGGTCGGTCGCGTCGTGGCGGAGGAACGAGACGAGGTCGCGCGTGGCCGCGAAGCCGATGCCGAGCACCTTCGGGTCTTTCGCCGCGTAGCGGAAGTCGTAGATGAGGCCCGGCTTGAACGGCGTGCCCTCGGGCAGGAGCGCGATCGCGCGCGGCCCCTTGAAGGTCCACGCCGCGGACGGCACCGCGACGGGCGGATCGCTCTCGCGCGCGCGCACGGTCAGCCGCGCGCTCGCCGGCTCGAGGCTGGCCGCCTCATAGGACAGCGGCGCCGTCGGCGAGGCCGCGGGCAGCCGTGTGCCGAAAACGAACTCGTCGCGGATCGTCCGCACGATCGGCTTGCCGCCGTCCGTCGCGACCGGGACCCGGATCCGCATCCCGCCGTTGGCGGCCGGCGCGTCGGGATCCCAGCCGCTCCAGACGAGCGTGTACCCCAGCCGGAGCGCGAAGCCGTTGCCGGCGTCCTGGGGACGGCTCGGATCGTTCAGCGCGAGCGCGGACGCCTCGCTCGCGTCGTGCAGCCACGAGAAGAGCAGCTTGCGGCCGCGGTTGGTGACCTCGTAGAGGATCTTGCGGTTGCCGCGGTTCGGATCGGCGGGGCGCAGGACGTAGAAGTCGACGTCGTAGTCGACGCGGCCCCGCTCGTTGCGCGGGGCGCGGTCGAGGTTGACGATGCCGCGATTGGCGGGCGCGGCGGGGTCCAGCTCGCCGCGCGCGACGCCGACGACCTTGACGTAGGCGCCGGTGGCCCCGAACGTCGCGCCCTCGGCGAACGACTCGGTGCGCTGGATCTCGATGGAGGTGATGGCCGCCGCCGCGGGCGCGGCCGCGACGCCAGCGGCAGAGAGGACGAAGGCGAGCGAGCCCACGAAGCGCATGCACCGGCTCCTAGAGGTCGGGGCGGCAGACCACCCGGAAGTTGCACCAGCGGCAGATCCTCAGCTCCTCGGTGCGCTCGAAGGCGTCGATCACCGCGACGTTCGCGTCGGGATCGGCGAGGTACGCCTTCATGCCGCGGATGGAGAGGCGCAGCTGCTCGCGGATGTCAGCCAGCCGCGCGTCGTCCCAGCGGTGCGGGGTCACCGTCGGCTCGCGCAGGTTGACCTCGAGGAGGTCCACCTTCTCCGGCTCCACGCCGAGCATGTCCCTGGCGTAGAGCGCGTAGCAGCCGAGCTGGAACGCGGCGGCGTCGGGATCGGCGGCGCCCGTCTTCCAGTCGATGAGGGCGAGGCGGCCCTCGTCGGTCCAGAAGCCGAAGTCGGGCGCGATCCAGATCGGCGTGCCCTCGAAGTCGAGCACCTTGGACCAGTGCTCGATCGACCAGTGCTCGGCCGCCGTCGTGCGGATCTCCGCGAGCAGCGGCAGCCTGAAGAAGTTGCGCAGGCACGCGGTGACGTTGCGGCTGAGCGCCTGCCAGACCTCGGGCTTGAGGTCCAGCGCGTACTCGTGCTCGAACAGCGCGAGGGTCTTGGGGTTGTCACGATAGCGGCCGTCGCGCGACGAGCGCCAGTCGCCGCGCATGCGCTGAACGACGTCGGCGATGAACGGCTCCACGGGCACGTCGCGCCCGGCCCCGAAGATGTGCAGCGCCATCTCGATCGCGTCGTGCACGACGCGCCCCGCCCACATCTGCCGCGAGGCGAGCTGCTTGAGCACGTAGAGGCGGCGCACCTCCTCGGTGGCGCCGGCCTCCCAGCCGCCCCAGGCGCCGTAGTAGTGGTAGAAGTACCGCCGCTTGCACTCCGAGAAGACGTTGTCGCGACTGCGGGACCAGGAGAAGTCGTTGGTGAGGTCGGGCATCGCTCCGCATTCTATGCTAGCCTCGGCACGATGACGACGGGCACGTTCATCGTCGAGTGTCCCTGCTGTCAGGCAAAGCTGACAGTCGATCCCGAGGTCCGGGCGGTCATCGCTCACGAGGAGCCGCCCCGCAAGCGCACGGTCGCCGATCTCGACACGGCGTTCGGCGCGCTGGGCGCCAAGGCCGCCGAGCGCGAGGAGCGGTTCCGCCAGGCCAGGGCGTCGGAGGCGGACAAGGGCAAGCTGCTCGATCGCAAGTTCCAGGAAGGGCTCAAGAAGGCCAAGGACTCGCCGGACCCGCCGCGTCGCCCCTTCGACTACGAGTGACCGACCTCGTCGGTGACCTGCTTCGGCGGGTCAGCCGGAGCTTCTACCTCTCCCTCGCGGTCCTGCCGCGTCCGCTGCGCGAGCCCATCGGCCTCGCCTACCTGCTGGCGCGCGCGAGCGACACCGTCGCCGACACGCGGCTGCTGCCGCGCGCCGAGCGCCTGCGCCACCTCGCGACGCTGAGCGCGGCGTACGCCGTCGCGCCGGGGGGTCCGGACGTATCGGCGGTGGCCCGCGCCTGCGCGCCGCTCCAGAGCCACGCGGCCGAGCGCGAGCTGCTCGAGCGCGTGGCCGAGGCGCTGGCGCGGGTCGAGCGGCTGCCGGCCGGCGATCGCGCGGCGCTGCGCGCGGTGCTGGCGACGATCACCGAAGGGCAGCGCTTCGACCTCGAGCGCTTCCCGGGCGAGGACGCGGCGGGACTCGCCGCGCTCGACACGCTCGCGGACCTCGACCGCTACACCTACCTCGTCGCCGGCTGCGTCGGCGAGTTCTGGACGCGGCTGCACATCGCCCACCGGCCGCGGCTCGGCGGCTGGGACGGCGCGGCCATGAGCGCCACCGGCGTGCGGTTCGGCAAGGCGCTGCAGCTCACGAACGTGCTGCGCGACGTGCCGGCGGACCTGCGTCACGGCCGCTGCTACCTGCCCGCGCGCGAGCTGGCGACGCTGGGACTCGGCCCCCGCGACCTGCTCGACCCGAAACGAACGCCCGCCGTCCGGCCGCTGTTCGATCGCCTGCTGCGCGACGCGCTCGAGCACTACGACGCCGCCTGGCGCTACACCCTGGCTATCCCGCGCCCGGAGTGGCGGATGCGGCTGGCCTGCGCGTGGCCGCTGCTGATCGGCCTCGGCACGCTCGCGGCGATCGCGCGCCATCCGAATCCGCTCGCCGTCGAGCGGCCGATCAAGATTTCGCGCGGCGCGGTGCGCGCGATCCTCGCGCGCTCGTCGCTGGCCGTGTGGTCCGACGCCGCGCTCCGCCGCGAGGCCGGCCGGCTGCGCGCAGCCGTGCGCGTCTGAGAATATCCTTGCGCCCGACGGTGCACCGTGTGCACCGTATGGCGCAGCACGCATCCCCTGGAGGTCGGCATGGAACGCATGATGGACGGCGGCAGCGGCGGCTACGGCAGCGATCCCATGACCCCCGGCTCCGAGATGGGCATGCCCCCCGAGGAGCGTCCCGCGCGGAAGCGGACCGCCCGCAAAGGCGGCAAGGCGCGGCGGAAGAAGGCGACGAAGTCCAAGGCGCGCGGGCGAAAGAAGGCGCGGCGGGCGAGCCGCCCGCGGGCCCGCGCGCGCGGCAAGAAGTCGTCGAAGCGGCGGAAGGCCCGGAAGCGGCGCTAATCCGCGAGTCGTAGGGCGAGGAGCGCGGCCGGATCGATGCGGGCGCCGCCGAGCTGGGCGCCGAAATGCAGGTGCGGGCCCGTCGCCCGTCCGGTCGCGCCCACCGTGCCGAGCGTCTGGCCGCGGTCTACCCGGTCGCCCTCGGCGACGGCGACCGAGTCGAGGTGGAAGTAGAGCGTGTAGAGCCCGAGCCCGTGGTCCAGCGCGACCAGGCGGCCCGGGAAAAAGTAGTCACCGACGAGGGCCACCCGTCCCGCGTTGGCCGCGACGACCGGGGTGCCACGCGGCGCCGAGTAGTCGGCCCCGCTGTGCGCCGCGCGCGGCTTACCGTTGATGATCCGGCGGGCGCCGAAGCCGCTCGGCGGCTCCGTGCCGGCGACGGGCCGGGTGAACGGGCCGCGCCACAAACGCTCTGGAGAGACCGTGCGATAGAGCATCTGCAGGTGCTGGCCCTCCGCCACCGCGCGCCGCTCCGTCTCCGGGTCGGGATCCGCCATCCCCGGCGGCACGGTCAGCCGCTGGACCGGGAACTGTCGCGGCACCACGGTGACTTTGCCGGTGAGCGGCCGCGGGTCGAGGCCGGGCTCCAGCACGGCCAGGCGCCACGGCTGGACGCCGGGCTTGACATCGATGTCGAGGCCGACGAGCGCGGCGTAGCCGCCCGCGTACGGAAAGAACGCGAGCGGGCGGTGGCCGACCGAGCCCTCCACGACGGCCGTCTCCGAGGCGCCGCGGAGATGCAGCCATGCGACGTCGCCGATGCGCGGCCGCGCGGGGTGCCAGGTCACGACGAGACGATCGCCGGCGGCGGCCGTGAGCGGCAGGAGCGCCAGCGCGAGCAGGGCGGCCACGCGCGCGGCGCGGCGGCCGGTCACTCGGGACGCTGCTGCTGCCGCAGGAACTGCTCGATCTCCTCCACGAGCTCGGACGCCGGCGGCAGGTCGCTCGCCTCGGCGGGCGTGGCCTCCTCCTCGACGTCGCGCGACTCGAGCTTGCGGATGTAGCTGGCGATCTTGTCGTTCTGCGCGACGATCTCGGTGAGGTTCTGGTCGAACTGTCGCCCGGCGTCCTCGAGGTCGCTCAGGTCGACGGTGGCGTTGAGGAGCAGGAGCACGCGACGCACGAGGGCGAGGGCGGCTTTCGGGTTCTCGATGCCCGAGATGTAGTGCGGGACGTTGGCCCAGAGGCTCGCCGTCGCCAGCCCGTGCTCGCGGCACGCGATGTTGAGCGCGCCCACGATGCCCGTCGGTCCCTCGTAGCGCGTCGGCTTGATTCCGAGGATCCGCGCGAGCTCGGGGTCCGCGGCGCCGCCCGACAGACGTACGGGGCGCGTGTGGGGGACCTCGGCCAGGAGCGCGCCCAGGGTCAGGACGAGCGTGGCTTCGCAACGGCGCGCCAGCTCGATGATGGCCGCGCAGTAGGTCTTCCACTTGAGGTGCGGCTCGGTGGCCACGCCGACGATCAGGTCCCGGTCCAGCTGCGGCGGTTGGGCGATCGAGAACTCGGTGGCCGGCCAGACGATCTCCCGCTCGGTCTCGGAGCCCGTCTTGAACCGCACCGTCGGCCGGGAGAGCCCGAAGTGATAAAACTCTTCCGGGTCGATCTCCGCGAGCTTTCGGGCGTTGAACGTGGTGGCCAGGTACCGGGCGGCCGTCGTCGCCGATTCCGCCGCGTCGTTCCAGCCGCTGAAGGCGGTGATCAGGATCGGGCGCCGCATACGGGACGGCATCGCATGGATGGTCAGCGCGTCCATCGGTGACGAGTCTACCATTTGAAGCCTCGACAACTCGGGGGTAGCATGTCCCCGGCCATTGGGCCGGACGACTTCATTTGCCCGGAGGACCGAGTCATGCGTAGCAACCTGTGGCGGGTTCTGCTGATCGGCGGTGTGCTCGTAGCACTGGCTGGCTGTGCGTCGAACGACGAGTGGGCGACGTGGAAGCAGCACCCCACGCACTACGCCTCGGGTGACCACGGCTTCTTCTCGCTGCGGAATCGTGAGGGCAAGTCGGCCACGGTGACGCGCGACGACATCGCGCTCGCGCGCGACCAGGGCTGGTGGGGCAGGCCCATCACCGTAGCCCAGGAGCAGATCCTGGAGCGGTAATGCCGGCTTGACAAGGCCGGTGTCCCGGGAGTGACGCTCCCGGCACCGGCCTCGGACCTCGGGTCGCGCAACTACCTGCCGAGACGAGGCTGGCCATTGTGGCATCCCCAATGCAGAGGTCGCGCCGCATGATGATGACACGACTCGCCGCCATCCTCGCCGTGTTGCTGCTGTTCGTGGCTGTCGCCCAAGCGGCCTCCCCGTCCGAGGACCGCATCCTCGGGCTCGACCGCTATACGTCGGACAAAGGGCGGACGCTCGCCGCCACCTACGGCGCGACGCTCAAGCAGATCAACACCTCCATCTACCACTGCATGCCGTGGCTCGAGGTGCCGAAGGAAGGACTCGGGTTCTACAAGCCCCGCGACGCCGCGCGCGACGACCGGTACCTCTCGCTGCGCGTCTACATCGAGCAGGAGCCGTCGACGCAGTTCGCGGCGATGCCCATCGAGCAGCGCGCGTCGTCGATGTTCTCGCGCTACGTCGGCCCGCTGCTGCGCCGCATGACCGGCAATGGCGCCTTGCTCAACGACGCATCGCTCGACGGCTTCACGGTCATCCTGGAGTGGCTGAAGGAAGCGCCGATGTCGGGCGGACGCCCCGTGCACGAGACGATCGCCGTGTTCCTCGACAAGCCGACGGCCCTCGAGTACCTGCAGGGGATGGTGAAGCCGCCCGACCTGGCTGATCGCTCGCGCGTCTACGGCTGGGACGGTGAGTCGCCGCTCGGCCGCCTGCGCCTGGCCGCGTGGGACGACAACTTCGTCTCCACCTACAAGGTCGCGAACTACCAGCTCGCCCCCGGCGTCACCTGCCACTGATCCCTTTGTGAGGAAGCGAGCGGGGAACCGTCTTCAGGGTTCCCCGCTCAGCGTCCTTCGCAGCAGTCGTCGCAGCCCCGGAAACGCGATCGCCCGCCACGGCACGCCTGCGAGCGCGAACCAGCGCACCTCGGACACGTCGTCGGCCGCCCGCATCGTCACCGACGTCGGCGTCACCCGGTAGACGGCAGCCAGCACCGGGAAGCCGCCTGAGCCGTAGCGGTCGGTGGCGAAGCCGACGAAGCGCGCGCGCCGGACGCCGACGCCGATCTCCTCCCGCAGCTCGCGGCGCAGCGCCCGCTCCGGCGTCTCGTCTGCTTCGAGAAACCCGCCCGGCGCGTCCCACGTCCCCGCGTACGGCGGCCGTGCGCGGCGTGTCAGCAGCACGCGCCCGCGGCGCACGATCACCGCCGCCACGGCGGGCACCGGGTTCGCGTAGAAGGTCCAGCCGCAGCGCGGACAGCGCCGACGCCAGCGGCCCTCAAGTCGTACGCGGCGCAGCCGGGCTCCGCACGCCAGGCAGAAGCGCGCGATCACGCAGGCCGCGGGGCCCGGGGCGCCGGTGCTCCGGCTCGAGCGAGGGCCGCTGCAACGGTGCGCGCGATCGCGGTCAGCGCCCGCGCGGCCTCGCAGGTCGGCGCCGACGCGACGAGCGGCTCGCCGAGGTCGGCGGCGGCGGCCAGCGCCGGATCGAACGGGACCGCGCCCAGGAACGGGATGCCGGCCTCGCGCGCGAGGTCGACCCCCGAGGGCCCGGGGAAGAGGCCGGCCATGTTCTCGACGAGTCCGAGCACCGGCGCCTTCGCCTGCGCGGCGATCGTGATCGACTTGCGCACGACGAGGTGGGCGACCTCGGACGGGATCGTGACGACGATCGTGCCGGACAGCGTGGGCAGCAGCGAGGCCACCGTGACGAGCCGGTCGGTGCCCGGCGGCAGATCGAGCAGCAGCACGTCGAGCGCTCCCCAGGCCGTGTCCGCCAGGAACTCGCGCAGCGCGTTGGCTTCCATCGCGCCACGCCACGTGTGCGACTCCGCCTGCGTCGGCGCCTCCCAGACGAGGGGCGCGTCGTCGGATGGCAGCAGCAGGTCCATCGACATCACGCGCACGCCCAGCGCGCCCTCGGGCGGCGTGACGCCCTCGGCGCCGACCACGAGCCGCCGGCCGCGCACGCCGAGCATCGTGGCCATGGACGGGCCGTTGAGGTCGGCGTCGAGGACACCCACGCGCCGGCCCTCGAGCGCCCAGGACGCGGCGAGATTCGCCGTCAGCGACGACTTGCCCACCCCGCCCTTGCCCGAGACCACGGCCACGATCGCGCGCACCTCGGCGAGCCGCGCGTGCAGGCGCGCGTGCTGCTCGCTGACCTGCCGCTCGATGTTCGAGCCGCCGTCGCCGGCGATGTCCTTGTAGCGCTTGGGCATGAGATTAGTCGATCGCCTTCTGATCGGCAGTCCATGCTGCGATCGCGACGAAGAGCAGGGCGACGATGGTGACGAGGAAGAACACGGCGGCCCCGACGCGGTAGGTGATCTCGCCGCCCCAGGGCGCCGCCACCGACGCCGTCTCGGGCGCCAGCACGACACCGAGGACACGATATGCGCGGTATGCCATGAAGGCGGCCACGACGCGGGCGAAGTCACGTCGACTGAGAATCCACCGCTCGAACCAGACGCGTCGATGCAGCAAAACGTATGGGATGCCGACGAGAAATACCAGGCCCATGACCAAGAACCCGATGCCCCGCGCGACCATCGAGCCGCGGGCACCGACGCCATGAAGCTCCAACCACAGGCCGCCGAGCTCAAGGACGATCCCGTACACGACGTAGGCACGCGCGGCGTCGCGGTAGCGGTCGCCGGGATCGAACCGGGGGCGCTCGGGAATCATGACCTCGATCCTACGCCCGAGACTACGCTTGGGGGCGGAAGCGGCCGCCCCACCTGGCGCGGACGTCGGCGAGCAGCGCCGGCGTGATCACGCTCTCGCCGCGCGAGCGCGCGTACGCCTCCACCGCCCTGACCACCATGCCGCGCGCGAACGACGGGATCGCGTCGAGCCGCTCGCGCGCCGCGAGCTCCCAGCTGAGCTCGTAGTCCACCGGGAGCCCGAAGGTGAGTGTTGCCGGCAGGTCAATGACGCTCCCGCCGTGAGCGCCGGGCTGGTAGCCGCACGCGGGGTCTTCCGCGAGATAGTCGCCGTAGGTCGCGTAGGCGCGGCAGCGGCAGCCGCCGCAAATCTTCGAGAACTCGCAGGCGCCGCAGCGTCCGCCGAGCTTCGGATCGCGCAGGTCGCCGAAGACCGGCGACGAGCGCCAGAGGTCGGCGAAGCCCGCGCTGCGGAGGTTGCCCGCGCTCACCGGCATGTAGGGGCACGGCGTGACGTCGCCCTCGGGCGTGATGCGGCAGTAGTACTTGCCGGCGGGGCACGAGCCGTGGGCGTAGTTCTTCAGCAGGGCGGACGAGGGATTCAGCTGCCACAAGATCCGACGGAAGTGCGGCGCGCACTTCGCGCGGATGAGCAGACCGTCGGCGCGGCCGACCGGCGTCGACCAGGGGTCCTCGAATTTCTCGGCCGGCGCCGCGTCGGCCATGCCGAGCATGCGCCGCACGAACGACGGCGGCCCCTGCCCCACGCCCTGAGCCTTCGCGAGGTACGTCAGGATCTCCTCGTAGGCCGCGGCGTCGATGTCGGTGAGATCGCGCCCGCGCCCCGTGCGCACGAGGAAGAAGAAGTTGAGGACGTTGGCGCCCAGCTCGCGCGCGAGGTCGATCATCGCGGGGACGTCCTTCACGTTCCAGTCGGTCACCGACATGTGGAGCGAGAAGTCGAGCCCCTCGTCGGTCAGGACCCGCGTCGCGCGCACGGCGGCATCCCAGGCGCCGGGCAGGCGGCGGAAGGCGTCGTGCTTCACCCGGTCGGTCGAGTCCAGGCTGATGGAGGCGCCGAGCACGCCGTGCTCGCGCATGAGCCGCGCTTCCTTCTCGCGCAGCAGCACACCGTTGGTGCCGAAGACGGTCGTGAACTTCTTGGCCACCGCGTAGGCGGCGACGTCCCAGACGTCCCGCCGCAGGAGCGGCTCGCCGCCCGTGAGGATCAGGAACACGTTCGGATTCACGGCGGCGATCTCGTCCATCACCCGCCGGCACTCGGTCGTCGTCAGTTCGCCTCGCGTGTCGGCGCCGGCGTGCGCCGACATGTAGCAGTGCGCGCACTCCAAATTGCACCGCTGAGTCAGATTCCAAGAGACGGAATACGCCGTATAAGGAGAGGCCGAAGAAGCAGCCGCCGGAGACATCGAAGGAGTGACCGGCCCCGTCATGAACGAAACCCGAGGCACTCGACGCCGACGGCGGCGACCGCCGGGGCGGGGCGGGCCTGGGCCTCGTGAGGCCCGTGTTTCGGGTATCGCGTCGGCTCCGGCCATATCAACGGTGCACGATGACAGGCGCGGCCCAATGTCGATTTGCGTGGCCGAACGAGGCCCAGGCCCGCCCCGCCCCCGCGCCCGCCGCCTCCCACACGCTACCTCGGCTTCTTGTTCGAGACGTAGCCCGCGATCACTTCGTTCATGGTCTCCCGCGCGTGCCCGATGCCTTCCTCGCACACCGCGAGATCGATGGTCGTCACGCCCTTGTCGGTGGCCACCTTCTCGACTTCCTCGCGCGTCATGTCACGCATGAAGCCCGCCGGCACGCGGTTGAGCCGCGCCGTAGCGTCCTCCGTCCACGTGAAGGCGCCGGCCTCGGTGCTCACCGCCGCGGGCGCCTGGGCGGGCTCGAACTTCGTGCGCGCCAGCAGCGTGTCCCAGCCGGCGCCGAGCTTGTCGCGGCCGACCGTCTCTTCGATCATCGGCAGCGCGAGCTGGCAGGTGATGACGGGGATCTTCTTGCTGCGGGCGTATTTCTCGACGCGCGCCTTCGCGCGGCGGCGCAGATAGGCGTCGGTCACCTCGCGGAGCGCGTCGCGAGCGTCGGCCGACCACTTGACCTGCACGCCCGGCAGCGCCTCTTCCTCCTGCACGCCGCCCTCCTGGGCGGCGATCGCCTCGACGACCTCCCGGCTGATCACCTGGAACTTCTCGGGCGCCGCCTTGCAGACGGGGCACGTGACCACCGCGTTCGGTCCCTTCACCGTGTAGCCGCACACCGAGCAGATGGCCGTGGCGGGCTGCGACTGCGCGCGCAGCTTGGCCACCGCGAGGTCCTCGGCCATGAGCTGCATCTTCTCGGCCATGCGCGTCGGCATGAAGATGGCCATGGCCTCGTCGATGACCTTGTTGGTGATGACGGTGTGGCCCTGCTCGATCGCGTAGCGCAGCAGCGCCGTGCGCGCCACGCCCTTGACTTGAGGGGGCACGCGCTCCATGCGCGCCTCCGCCTCCTCCGTCCACGAGATGATCTCCTCCGCCTTGACGTCGAGCGGCGGATAGAAGCGGCCGCCCGTCAGCAGCACGTTGCACGGCGCCAGCCTCAGGAGATTTTCGGTGTTGGAGCCGAGGTCCTTCTCGGTCTCGTCGGAGTGCACGCCGACGCGTCCCAGGATCAGCAGCCACGGCTGCTCTTTGCGCGCGAAGGTCAGGACCTTCTCGAAGCACTTGCCATCGAGCAGCGTGATCGAGAGATCCACGCCGTCCTCGGCCGCCAGCTTGCGCGCGATCTCGAGGTGCGACTGGTAGATCTTCGCCAGCCCGGTGTCGATGATCTCCTCGTGGAGCTGCTCCTGCTCCTTGAAGCGGAAGATCTTCGACGCCTTCTCGTTGAGCACGCCGACGATGCCGTTGAACATCGCGTAGTGCAGATAGGGGTCGTAGACGGCGATCGCCTGCAGCGGGCGATGCAGCGCCCTGGACAGCGCGAGGCCGATCTTGAGGCCGTGGAACGACTGCGGCGAGCCGTCGAGGCCGACCACGATGGCGCCCTGGCCGCCCTGGAGCGCGTCGGGGTTGCGCACCACGAGCGTGTCGCGCTCCACGCGGCGCACGAAGCGCTCGGTGACGGAGCCGAGCTGGCTGTCCTTCACCGCGCCCATGCCGAGGGCGCCCATGACCACCAGGTCGTAGTCGGAGGCCAGGGTGTCCTCGATGAGCGCCTTGTAGTGCTTGCCGTCCATCATTTTCGGGGTGAAGGCGAGGCCCGCCGCCTCCGCCTTCACCTTCATGACGTCGAGGTAGGACTCGGAAATCAGCTGCAGGCCCATGGCGATCAGCGAATCGTGGATCTTGCGCTGGCGCTCGAGCTCGTTCTCGTCCTTGTATTCCTCGGGGAGCGTGTACTCCATCTGCTTGAACCGGTAGTCGTGCAGCCGCGCGGCGTAGACGTGGGAGCCGGTCAGCCGCGCGCCGAACGCCTTGCCCAGCTCCACCGCGAGGTCGATCGCGCGGTTGCTGTGCTCCGAGTTGTCCACCGGTACATAGACGTGCTTGTACATGCGCTCCCCCGTTTACTTGAGTTCGAACTCGACGGTCGCGGCGCCCTTGGGCGCGATGGTGACGTGCCTGGTGATCGTGCGCGGCTCGTCGTAGAGCGGCCGGCCGTCCTTGTCGACGCCCCTGGGCCGGAACCCCTCGTGCCACATCGTGACCTTGTACGTCCCCGGCGGGACGTCGGCGATGCGGAAGGCGCCCCGGTCGTCCGTCACCGCGACGTACGGGCTGTCGTGGACGATGAGCCACGCGAACATGTGCGGGTGCGCGTCGCAGCGCACGCGCACGACGCCCGGCCTGGTGAGGCGCCGGGTGATGTCGACGAACTGATCCCGGTTGGGCAGGGCCAGGTTGAACACGGTCGGCTTGCCCAGGAAGCCGTGGGTGTTGTGCAGGATGCCGTCCGAGTTCTTCACTCGCGCCTTCTCGCCGGCCGCCAGCGCGCTCACGTGGGAGACGAACAGACAGCGGTGATTGTCCAGCAGCGCCTCGCCCGTCGCCTTCTTGCCCTTCGCCACGCCCCCGATGAGCACGACGCTGCCGCGCACGCCGCGGTCGGGGCCGACGACGAGCGCCTCCGAGGCCTTCTGCTCGCCGCAGACCTCTCGGTTCCGGTGCACGGGCAAGGGGTCGAGCTTCGGCGGCGTCCCGGCGAAGCGCACCACGCCCGAGAGCGTGCCGCCGTCCTTCAGCGCGATCTCTTCGTAGGCGGCCTGGGCCGCCGACGCCGTCAGCGCCAGCACCGCCATCGCGAACAGGGCCCGCCTCACGCGCGCACCCTCACGGATTCGGATTCAGTCCGTACTCGACGGCCAGCCACAGGCTGCGGCTGTACCGGAAGAACCACAGCGGGAACACGACGCAGAACGGCAGCCAGATCCAGAGCTGGGCCGCCGTCGAGAGATCGGTGCGGGCCCACAACAGGAAATAGCCGGTCACCGCCACCAGCGTCGTCACCGCGTAGTTGACGTAGATCGCGCCCACCCAGTAGCCCTGCGCGCGCTCGAACTTCAGATAACAGACCGGGCACACCGCGTTCATCGTGAACCAGCCGCGGTAGAGCGGCGCGCGGCCGCAGCGCGGGCAGCGCAGCCGCAGGCCCCGGCCGATGCCCGTCGCCACCCGGCGCAGCGCTTCGGCCACCGCAGGCTCCCGTCCACGAGCCGCCGGCTCAGTGCTGCGCCGCCGCCGGCGCGGCGACCTTCTTCTCGTCCGATGTCTTCTTGGCGACCGCGAAGCCATCGGGCAGCAGCACGAACACGAGCAGCGTTGCGATGGTCAACGGAGTCAGCGCGATCAGCGCCAGCGTGCGCGTCTCCAGCTTCAGGTGCATGAAGTACATCGCGACCAGCGCTGCCTTCCAGATCGCGAAGATGCAAAGCAGAGTGCCAACAATCAGCTTGTTTTCCGGCCGGAACTGCGGCAACACAATGAAAATCTCGGCGGCGGTCAGCACCGCCAAGTACCAGAAGATCGCCATGTAGTTCGGATGCTTGTGTTCCGCCATGATTGTCGTCCCCTAGAGGAGATACATGAAGGTGAACACCATGATCCACACCAGGTCGACGAAGTGCCAGTACAGCCCCGTGATCTCGACGAAGTTGTACGACGCCATCGGATCCGGCCGGCGCGACACCACGCCGATCGTGGCCAGCAGGTAGATCACGCCCGCCGTCACGTGCAGGCCGTGAAAGCCGGTGACGAGGAAGAACGAGGTCCCGAACAGCGCGGCGCCCCACGGGTTGCCGTTGATGTGCAGCCCTCGGTGAATCAGGTGCGTCCACTCGTAGGCCTGCATGCTCACGAAGATCGTCCCGCCGAGCGCGGTGAAGGCGAGGAACATCTTTGCCCTCGCCTTGTCGCCGCGGCTCAGCCACTCGAGCGCCTTCACCATCGTCACGCTGGAGCAGATCAGCAGGAACGTCATGAAAGCCGTGAGAGTGATGCCGAGTCGTTCGCCGGGGTTCGGCCAGTCGGCGCTGGTGGCCCGCATCGCGCCGTACCCGGCGAGCAGCGTGCCGAAGCCGACGGCGTCGCCGGCCAGGAAGATCCACATCCCGAGCTTGCCCCACGATTCCGGTGTGAGCGGGGACTCGGCGGGCTCCACCGCCGCCCCGTGCGCTGCGGTCG
>Ga0209376_1000743_pt1 | contig 34917 bp, 30 predicted proteins | sample GraSoiAngelo_134_FD_185891 | JGI IMG/M metagenome (GOLD analysis project Ga0209376, IMG submission 185891) | Grasslands soil microbial communities from the Angelo Coastal Reserve, California, USA - 14_0929_05_30cm (SPAdes) (version 2) | ecosystem: Environmental > Terrestrial > Soil > Grasslands ...
TTCCGACCGCCACGACGAGGGTCACGAGGAACAGGTAGACGAAGTTGACCAAGGCCACGTTAATCCCCGTCGACCGGGCGAGCTCCTCGGACAGGATACCCAGGACGACTCGCCGGTACACGAGCCGTGCGACGACGACGATTGGAGCGGAAATCCCGACCGCAAGGAGGGCGTCTACCAGCGAGACCGTCGTGATGTCGCCGAAGAGCGCCTCCAAGAGATCCACCTCGGGGGTCAAGAGAATCCCCACGGCGAGAGCGGTGACGAACAAGACGCCGATGATCGACTCGGGGAACAGTTTGGTCGTCTTCTCGATGTACCAGGTCAGCACCGCCGCGGAAAAGAGGAACGCGAACGCTCCAAAGAACGGATTGAAGTTGAACAGAATTCCGAGCGCGAGGCCTGGCAAAGCGACGTGGGAGAGCGCGTCGCCCACGAGGGCCATCCGTTTCAAGACCATCAGAGACCCGACATAGCCTGCGGCGAACCCGACGGAGATCCCCGCGACGAGGCTATATGCGGCCGCGTCGGTCATCGGAATCCCCGCGAGCCGAAATCGTGCTTGTGCTCCGCGAGGCCTGCACCGCTCCCGAAGATCTCCATCAACAGATCCGGCTCCGAGAGGCGACTCGGGGCCCCAAAGAATCGGACCGTCCGGTTCAGAGCCAACACCGCGTCGGAATACTGAGAGGCGATGTGTATGTCGTGTGTGATCAGGAGGACCGTAATGTTGCTCTCCTTCTCCAGCCGATTGAGGGCCTCGTAAAGCATATCTTCGCTTCCGATGTCTACGGTGGCAGTCGGCTCGTCGAAGAGCAGGACGTTCGGCCGATCGAGGACGGCCCACGCGATGAGGACGCGCTGCATCTCTCCGCCCGACAGTATGTCGAGCCGCTTCCGCAAGACTCCGCCTTCAAGGCCGACCGCGGCGAGCGACTCCTCGAAGCCGGCCTCGCTTTTGAAACCCAGGAAGTCGCGGACGGTGATCGGCACATCCGTCACCACGAAATGCTGCGGGACGTAGCCGACCCTGACAGGGCCGGACCACTCGACCGTCCCGGTGTGCGGCACCAGGCCGAGGAGGACCCGAAAGAGCGTCGTCTTCCCCGCGCCGTTCGGGCCGACGATGGCGAGTGTGGTCCCTCTCCGCACGTGGAAACTGACGTCTTCCAAAATCGGGGTGTGATCCAATCGAACCCCGAGATTCGCGACCCGCAGGACGTCTGTAGGGGCGCCGGTTTCGCGGGCTGGACTCGGTAAATGAGGCCGGTTGACCATGCGTCGCGGCCCATTCGATGCCGTTATTTAAGAATTTGTCCGGCCTTAATAAACCTCAAGTACAGGGTGGGCGGTTGTTAGTAGCATGCCGATCGTCAGCGTGAGCATGGACGACTCGATTCTCCGGAGCCTCGACGACGTCGCCCAGCGGCGCCGGTACCGCAGCCGGAGCGAAGCGGTCCGCGAGGCGCTGCGGGAATTCATCGATGTCACGGAATGGGGCAGAGAGGACGGAGAAGCCTCCGTCATCCTCGCGGTCATCTACGAGCGGGGGAATCCGCGCGCGGACCTGGCGATGCTCCAGCACCGCTTCGACGAAATCCGCACGATGCTTCACACCCACGTCGACGAAGCGGATTGCCTTCAAATCTTCGTCGCGGAAGGATCGACAGCCCGGCTTAAGGAGCTCATCGCGCAACTCCGCCGAATCAAGGGAGTGAAGGTAATCAAGTTCATCCAGACCGCGGCCCGTCGATGACGCCTCCGGCGACTGCCTCTTGGCTTGAACCAAACCTCCTCCGCTCCTGGATGGCGAATGAGGACCGATGAAGGTTCCTGTGATCTGCGAGCCCGTCACTCGACCGTGACGCTCTTCGCAAGGTTCCGAGGCTTGTCGATCGGGCAGTCGCGCATCCGCGCCGCCTCGTAGGCGAAAAGCTGGAGCGCCACGCTGACCGGGACCGGCGAGAAGATCCAGGGGATCGACGGGATCTCGATGACGTCGTCCACGAACTTCGGCAGCTCCTTGTCGCCCTCCGTTCCGATCGCGAGGACCGGGGAGCCGCGGGCGCTCACCTCACCCACGTTCGAGCGCATCTTCTCATAGGTCGGATCCTGGGCCACGATCGCGATGACCGGGGTCGAGGAGGTCAGGAGCGCGAGGGGACCGTGCTTCAGCTCTCCCGCGGCGTACGCCTCCGCGTGGATGTACGAGATCTCCTTGATCTTCAGCGCCCCTTCCATCGCGACGGGATAGTTCGCATGTCGGCCGATGTAGAACATGTCCTTCGTGTCGCGTCCGTACTTCGCGGCGAGCGCTCGGATCTCGTCCGCCTTGTTGAGGACGTATTGGGCCGCCCGCGGAAGCGACCGGAGCTGATCTTTCAGCCGGTCGAGCTCGTCGTATCCCAGCGTCCCACGGTCCTGGCCGAGCTTCAGTGCGATCAAATAGAGGACAACGAGCTCCGCGATAAACGTCTTCGTCGCGGCGACGCCGATCTCGATGCCCGCGCGCGTGTAGATCGTCTTGTCGACCTCGCGGGAGAGGCTCGAGCCGATGACATTGGAGATCGCGAGGGTCTTGCATCCGCGGCGATGCGCCTCCCGCGCCGCGCCGAGCGTGTCTGCGGTCTCGCCGCTTTGCGAGATGAGGAGGACGAGGGGTCGCTCCGTTGCGCCTTGGCTGTAGCGGTACTCGGACGCGAGCTCCGCGGACGCAGGGATGCGCGCGATTTCCTCGATGATGTACTTGCCCACGAGCGCCGCGTGGTATGACGTTCCGCACGCGACGAGCTTCACGCTTGTCACGCCCTCGGACAGGAAGCCGTCCACCTCGAGGTTCGCGAGGCGGCCGAGGAGGGTCTCGTGGATCGCCTGCGGCGCTTCGTGGATCTCCTTCAACATGAAGTGCTCGAAGCCGCCTTTCTCGGCGTCCTCGAGGGACCACGTGATCCGCTGCGGCTCTCGTTTCACGACGCGACCCTCGGAGTCCTTGATGATCACTTCTTTCGGCGTGATGACGACCATTTCCCGGTCCATCACGTACGCGACCCGGTCCGTGTAGCGCAGGAGGGCGGGCACGTCCGAGGCGAGGAAGTTCTCGTCCGGACCGAGTCCGACGACGAGCGGACTCTCGTTCCGCGCCCCGATGACCTTGCCCGGTTCGTCCGCGTGGACCGCCAGGACGGCGTACGACCCGCGGATGTCGCGGAGGGCCTTGCGCGTCGCGGTCTCGAGGTCGCCATCATAATAGGATTCGATCAGATGGACGAGGCTCTCCGTGTCCGTCTGACTCACGAACTTGTGGCCGCGGGCCTCCAGCTTCTCCCGGAGGCTCGCGTAGTTCTCGATTATGCCGTTATGGGCCAGCGCGATCTTCCCGGTGCAATCGACGTGCGGATGCGCGTTCACCTTCGACGGCGCCCCGTGGGTCGCCCACCGCGTGTGCGCGAAACCGGTCGAGCCCTTCAACGGCGGGAGCTGCGCCTCGAGGTTCGCGATGAAGCCCTTGTCCTTCATGACTTGCAGGGCGCTCCCCACGATCGCGACGCCGGCACTGTCGTAGCCTCGGTATTCGAGGCGCTTCAGGCCGTCGAGCAGGATCGGGAGGGCATCCCGGCGACCCGCGTACCCGACGATCCCGCACATCTACAGGACCACCGCCCCCGCCGGGATCGTGCCGCGGAGCTTCGCACCGGATTCCACGCGGGCCCGCTCGTTCACGACCGTCCCGGCCGCCGCGTTCACGCCGTTCGCAATCTCGACGTCCTCCCCGATGAGCACGCCGATTTGAGGGACGGAATGCCAGGTGCCCTCGATGTTCACGTCGCCCGGTCCGGAGGCGGCCAACAAACCTGCGCGCGCGACGACGCCGGATCCGATCACGGACTCCTGGACGACGCTCGCGGGCCCGAGGATGACATCGTCCATCAGAATCGAGTTCGCGACGGTCGTCAAGGCGCCGATGCGGACGTTCTTGCCGAGGCTCGTCGATGGCAGCAGGACCGCGTTCGGACCGATCTCACATCCGGCCCCGATCGACAGCGGGCCCTGGAGGTACGCGCCGGACCGGATCACGCAGCCGTCCCCGATCGTCACACGGCCACGGATCGTGACCGCCGGTTCAATCGTCCCCGCGCGGCGCTCGGCGGTCGTCTTCAGCGCCGCCGCGTTCAGACGGAGCAGGTCCCACGGGTAGAGCGCGTCGACCCACGTGCCTTCGGTGAGAAGGGCCGCCACGGAGGCGCGCTTGGCCAGGGCCGAGACGGCACTCGGCAGATCATTCTTTCCCTCCTTCGCGAGGCGCTCGATCTCGTCGAAGATCCGAGAGTCGAGGACGTACGCCCCCGTGTTGATCAGGTTCGAGATGACCTCCGCGGGTTTCTCCGTGATCGCGACCAGCTCCTTCCCGCGAACGGTGACGACCCCATAGCTCTGGGGCCGCTCGCTCTGGGTGATGAGCACGGCTGGCTTCGGCGCAGCAGCGAGGAGATCCTCGACGAATCGTGCGTCGACCATGTTGCTGCCATTCAGGACGATGAACGGATCCTCGAGGTGTCCGCGGGCCTCCCAGATCGCGTGAGCTGTGCCGAGCTGCTTCGTCTGCGTGACGTAGGTGATGTGGGCTCCGAACGCCTTCCCGTCCTGGAAGTGCGACTGGATGCGTTCCCGACGATAGCCGACGACGAAGATGAGATCCCGTACGCCGTTCTCGGCGAGGGCCTGGACGACGTACTCCAGGAGGGGGCGGTTCCCCACGGGGATCATGACCTTCGGGACTGAGGCGGTGAACGGACCCATCCGGGCGCCCTCTCCCGCCGCGAGGATGACGGCCTTCATGCGCGGTGCACCTGCCGATGATTCCGGCGGAGGCCCCATTCCTCACGCGACTGGTATATCCCTTGCGGGCCCAGTTGTCCGGCTGAGAATTCCATGGGTCTAGGGAAAAGAAGGACCGAGGAGCGATTCGACATAACCGAGGGTGAGGCGCGGCCTGTATTATAAATACACCTACAACTTTCGGATAACCATTACAAAAGCGTTAATAGAATGAGACCGATGATGCGCCGTGGTCCGCCGCTGGCTCGTTGAGGAAACGGCGCACGGCGCCGTGGGACGGGAGGTCGAGATCCTCGATCGGCCGGAACGCGTGGCTGCCTTGACCTCGCCGCTTGCATGGCGCATCTTGCAGGAGCTTGCGAAGGCCCCCGACTACCCGAACGCCTTGGCGGAGCGGCTCAAGGTCCACGAACAGAAGGTCTACTACCACGTCCGGCGGCTCGAGGCCGCGGGCTTGTTGGAGGTCCTTCGAGAGGAGGCGAAACGCGGCGCGTCGGCCCGCATCTTGGCCCCGACGGCGGAGGCTTTCGCGATCGTCCTCAAGGGCCGCGGGAACCCGGTCGCTTCTCCGATGCTCCCCCACGCCGGCGTCGTCGCTCGCTTCCTCGAGGAATTCACCCGCGACGGCGTCTTCGACGGCTCGATCGTCGTCGGGTCCCCATATACGCACGGACCCTTCAACACGACCGCTCGGGACTCGCCATATGCCGTCGAACTCGGATTCTTCCTCGGTCGTCTCTTCGCCCCGCGGAAGGGGCTCGTGGTCCGCCTCGACACGGAAGTGAAGGCGCTCGGGGCCGGCAAAGAGGAGATGATCCTCGTCGGCGGGCCGGTCGCCAACATCATCACGATGGAGCTGAACCCGCACCTCGCGGTGAATTTCGACTGGAAACAGGTATGGCGGATGGAGTCTTCCCGCACGAGGCGGCCGTATGCGGACGAGCAGGTCGGGCTCATCGCGAAGGTGCGGAATCCGTGGAATCAGGGGCGGGTTATTGTCCTGCTGAGTGGTCTGCATGCGGTCGGCACGATGGCGGCGATCCTCGGCCTCACCCATTTCGCCGAAGACGTGCTCGAAGGCTATTCTCCGGGGGAGGACTTCTATCGGGTCGTCGCGGGACAAGACCGCGACGGCGATGGGCGGCTCGACGCCGTGTCGATCCTCGAGTGATCAGCTCAGCGCGACGCTCTCGTACAGGATCTTGTCCTCGAGCCTCGCGTTTGCCGCTTCGATTGCCTGGACGGCCTCGATGGCCCGCTCTTCGGGTGCGAGGAGCAGGACGTTGACCCCTCGTTCCGCGGCCTCGACGGCGGCGGGGACGACGCCGAACTCGATCCGCGGTTTGAGCCCCAGTTCCTTTGCGGCGGCAAGCCCACCCACGTCGAGCGCGGCGACGATGAATCCGTCCGCGTCACGCAACACACGCTTCGCTGCGGCGCCGGGAACGGCGCGGCGACCTGCGTCGCGAGACGACACCCGTCCGATGATGATCCGTCCAGGGCGCAAGGCCACGATTCCTTCAAGCGTCCGCACCGCCAGGAGTTCGCCTTTCGTCGCATCGTGGACAGCCACCCCAGAGGACGGCGACGAGCGGCCCGCGAACGCCACGAGCACGCCGTCTTCCATGAACAGCCCGACGTGGTTCCCATTGCGAATCGTGTTTCCGGCCATCGCCGCCGTGGTCTCGATGAATGCCATTTCGCGACGGGCTCGCTCGACAAAGCTCCTCAGGTCGACGAGGCGATCGTGGAGGAATTCGACCCCTCTTTTCGTGGCTCGATACTCACCGTCGACCATCGCGAGGAGTCCGTCGCGCTCCAGGCCGTGTGCGTAGTCCGAGCAGCCCTGCACCGTCATCCCGAGGCGCTCCGCGATCGTCCGGAGCCGCGAGTGCCGACTCGTCGTCACCTCATAGAGGAAGAGGACGCGCGTGCTGGCCCGAAGATTCCTCAAGAGTTCCATTGAAAGAGAGAGGGCTCGTTCGCGAATTAAGCCCGCGCCAACATTCTTATATAGTCAAGTTCATCGAACAAACATCAAACGTACTTGAGGAGGAGGGTCAGGTGGGGTTGATTGTGCGGGGGGCTGCCGCGACCGTCGCGGGGTTCATCCTCGTCGTGTGTCTCTCCCCACCCGCCCTCGCGAATCCTGCGGTGGGGATTCGAATTCTATTCGATCTCGGCGACGGAACGTACGTGTGGGCGAACGAAACGGTCTCTGACCCCGCGGTCACTAACGCGACTTGGCTTGCGGTTCTGAGTGCCGCCAACGCGAACGGAGTCGCGATTGTATCGACGTGGTACGCGTCCTTCGGCGTCGCCATTTTGGACCTGGGCAATCGGCACCCACCCGCCGGATTCATCGGCCTGTACGAATGGAACGCGACGAGCCATGGATGGGATCTCACCTCCGTCGGGATTTCAAGCCTCGTCGTCTCCGAAGGGGACACGATCGCTCTGTACAACGCTGGGTTCGACTCTCATACCTTCGATGTGCGCCAGCCGGTGCCGACCCCGGACGATCCGCTGCCTTCGATGGAATTTCGAGGCGACCTTGCGAACAGCGGCTCGTCCAACTCCCGGGCTCCGGACTCCGTCCGACCGATCTGGGACCGCGACACCGGTGCCCGCGAGATTGCCGCAACCCCCGCCGTGGCGTACGGAAAGGTGTTCGTCACCACGATGCACGGCCTCTTCGCCCTCGATGCAAAGACCGGGGATACGATCTGGACGGAACCGTCGGCAAGGGGCTTCTCTTCCCCCGCGGTGTTCGACCATTCCGTCCTCGTCGGCACGTCGAACGGCACGGTCATCCGTCTGAACGCCTCCGACGGGAGCGTGCAGTGGGAAACGCAGCTCCTCGCGCAGCCGCTCTTCAGCGGCATCACGTCTTCCCCGAAGGTCGCGTTCGATCGGGTGTTCATCGGCACCTTCAACGAGTCGGGCGGACCCGGCGAGGTCGTTTCGCTCTGGGCGAACAACGGGAGCATCGCCTGGCGCCACCCGACCGGGTCCGTGCATTACTCTTCTCCGGCCTACGCTGACGGGTCCGTCTATGTGGGCATCATGGGGACGTACAACACGACGAGCCAGGTGACCTTCGATCCGCCGTACGGAGTCCTCGCCTTGAACGCGGCGACCGGTGAGGAGAACTGGTTCTTCCCGACGGCGGGCTCCGTCGCGGCGTCCCCCGCTATCGTGGGACCGCGGCTCATCGCTCCCTCGAAGGACGGCAATGTCTACGCGATCAACCGAGCGACGGGGACGCTCATCTGGCAAGTCTCCGCGGACGCCGGGATTTCGTCCCCCGCGGTCTCCCGTGGCACGGTGTTCATCGGCGGCGGCGCGTTCGGAGGAAATGGCCTCGTGGTCGCCCTGGATGCGACGACGGGAACCCGACGTTGGTCGTTCGCGCCGAACGGGCCGGTGCAGGCGTCGATCACATACGCGGACGGCAAGGTGCTCTTCGCGACGAATGCCGCGCACGGGACTGTCTATGCCCTGAACGCGACGAGCGGGACCTTGATTTGGTCGTTCGAGCCGTCGCCGGCGGAGTACATCCTCGGCTCCCCGGTCGTCGCGGATGGCATCGTCTTCGCGCCCAGCGACAACGGTCACGTCTATGCCCTCGGGCAATCGCTCGCGGCCCCTGTCACTAGGCCTACGTCGCTCTCCCCCTGGGTGTATCTGGGCGCCCCGATCGCGGTCGCCGCCGTGATCGCCGTCCTCGTCGCGTTCGCGTTCCGACGGAGGCCACGCAGTGGCCCTTAGGCTGAGCGAGCGGCAACAGGCCATCCTTTTCGCCCCTATCCTCATCGCCGCAATCGCCGGGCTCTACGCCACGACGCTACTCTTGCAACCAACCCCGGTGCAGGCGTCGGTTGTCCGCCTCGTGCGTCTCGATGTTGAAGGTGTAGGCTGGTCGATCCAATACGCCCCGCTGACCACGAACAACAACACGGCCTTCGGACTTCTTCTCGAGGCGTCCGCGAAGCTGGCCTTCCCGGTCGCGTACGTTTGGTATCAAATCCCGCAGGGCGTGTTCGTGACGGCAATCAACGGATCCGTCAATGGGGAGGGGCGCTATTGGCTGTACCAGGTGAACGGCCTGTACCCGAATATCGCCGCGGACCACCGGGCGCTGCATGACGACGATATCGTACGATGGAGTTTCAGCGCGGCCCAGGAGGGGATGTAAGATGCCGGGAAGGTGGCACGCCGTCCTCGAACGGGGCCTGGGCGACACACGAACGCGGATCCTCGGCGTCTTCCTCATCGTCGTCGCGGTCGTCGGGACGGTCCTCATGCGTTCCTACGCGAACATCGAGACCGTCTTCGCCGCGAGCCTCCTCGCGGGCTCCCTCCTCGGCCGCTGGTGGACGATCCTCGTCCCGCTGACGGCGTTGGCGGTCCTCCAACCGCTCGAGTGGTCGACGACATATGCCGGCTACGCCCTGAACGCGATGACCGGCATCACGTTCTTCGTGGTCTCCGGCTACGTGTTCGTCGGGTTCCTGGGCCGCCGGATTCGACCGAGGGTCTTGTTCCGCGTGAAGTCCGTCGCGCTCCTCACGACAATCAGCGTGCCGGTGACGATCGCCTACGACCTGTGGACCGCCTTCGGGGAGTGGTACTTCATCACGCGCCCGTTCGGCGTGGGGATCGTCACGATTCTCGAGGCCCAGGTGCCGTTCACTCTGTACCATCTCCTCAGCTCCCTGATCTTCGTGCCGCTCTTCGGGAGCATCTTCCTGTTCCTCCACACCTACGGTTGGCCGGCGCGGACTCCCGCCGCGCCGTCGAAGACACCGGACCGCGAGTGATCAGAGGAGTTCCTGGATTTTCTCCCGCATGCGACGGACCTCTTCGCGGCGACGCTCGAGTTCCGCTTCCTGGTTCTTGATCGCGCGTTCCCGATTCTCGAGGCGGCCCTTCAGCGTCTCCAAGTCCCGGCCAAGAGTCTGAAGCCGAATCCGTTCCCGCTCGGTCGCCTTGTCCTTGCCCTTCAGGTCTGCGGCCGCGGCCCGAACCTTCTCCTTTTCGCCAACGAGGGACTCGCGCTCCTTCTCGAGCGTCCGCTCAACCAGAGATTCGATCGTTGCTTCCTTGCGAGAGACACGCTCCCGTTCGGCCTCAAGGTTCTTCCAGATCGCCTTCGTCTCGGTTCGCTCGCGCGCGATCCCAGCGACCTCGTCCTTCAGCTTTTTCTCCCGTTGGTCGAGCGCCTTCGTCCGTGCCTCGAACTCCGCGGTCGCCGTCTCGAGATGGCGTTCGCGCTCCTCGAGGTCTTCGTAGCCCCGCGCGGCCTTTTCCACTTTGACCCTCTCGGCCTCGAGGCGAGCGTCCTCTTCCTGGACCCGTTCCTTCAGTTCGCGGCTCTTCTCGTCCGCCGCTTTCTCCGCATACTTGAGGAGGCTCATCGCTTTCGTTTTCAACTCCGCAGCCTCCTCTTCCCGCGACTCAATTAGGCCAGCCTGGGATTCGAGTTCCTTCGCGCGTCTGCCGATTTCGGCCTTCGAGCGATCCGTCGCCTTCCGTGCCTCGGCGAGCTTCCGACTCTCGGTGGTGAGGCTCTCCTTCGCGGTCCCGAGGTCTTTCGCAATCCGGTCGAGTTCCGCTTGGCGCTGGTCGATTCCTCTCTCGGCCTGATCCGCTACTGCACTTCGCTTGTCGAGGGCCGTGGCGAGGACCTTCAGCGCGTCCTCTCGCTCCTTCGTCTCCGACTGGCGGTCGTCCAGGCTCTTCGCGGTTTTGGCGAGGTCTGCGAGCGTCTCCTTGATGTCCGCTTCGTGAGCCGCGAGTTGGGTCTCCCGCGTCCGCAGGGATTCCTCGGCGGCGGCGAGCCTCGTCTCCGCCGCTTTGGCGGCTGCGAGGCGGCCCTCGAGTTTCTTCGAATCGGATCGCGTGCGCTTGTCGAGTGCCTCGAGCGAAGCCTGAGCGCGGACGACCTCCTTTTGAGAAGCCGAGAGATCCCGCGCGTCCTTCGCCTGGGCCTGCGCGGCCGTCTCGATTGCTTTCTTGTGGGCCGCCAGCTCATCCGCGGATTTGTCCATCGCCTGTTGTCTGCGGTCCAGTTCGCGTCCCCGCTGCGCGAGGCGGGACTCGGTCGCCTCCAGGGCGGCTTCTTTCGCGGTCACGTCTTTCGTTCCGGTGTTCAGGGCAGACTCGCGTCGCTCCAGGTTTGCTTCCGAACGACGCAACTGCGCCTCTTTCGCGCGAAATTCCGTTTCCCGCAGGCCGAGCTGCTTTTCTTTCGTCTCGACGGCAGCCAGGAGGCGTCGGGCCTCTTCGAGTTCCGATTTGGCGGCGGTTTCGCGGCGCTTCGTGTCACGGGTCGCGGCAACTTGGTGGTCCTCCCATTCCTTCCGGGACGACGTCTGGAGCTTCTCGCGCTTCGCGAGGTCCGCCTCCGCGGTCGAGATCGATTTCTCTCGCTCGACGTGCGTCGCCTCTTTCGCGCCGATGTCTCGAAGACGTGCCTCCAAAGCCTTCGTTTTCTCCGTCAAATCCGACCGCATCGCATCGACGGCCTTCCGATCGGATCCGAGTGCCTTGCGGCCCCGCTCGAGTTCGGCGTTCGACTCCCGGAACTCCAGCCGCTCCGCGGCGAATCCGGATTCCTTCTTTTCGAGGTCCGCCAGAGCGGCCGAGTGTGCCTCCTCGCGGCGTTCGAGGTCAATGGACCGGGACTCGAATTTTGCGATTGCGGCCTTGTGGGCATCCAGGGCCGAGCGCAATTCCTTTTCCTGAACGCTGAGCCCACGTCCGTGCTCCTCGAGCTGTTTCTCCCGCCGGGCGAGCTTGCTTTCGTCTCGTTGAAGGGCCGCGCGTTCCTCGCTCAACGATTTGTTCGCTCCCGCAACGAGCGACTGGGCTTCGGTGATTTCTGTCTGCAACTTCGTCAAGCTAGCCTCGCGGGTTTTCGCGGCCTTTTCTTGCCGCTGGACCGCCTCGGTTTGAGCGGCGACCTCCGCTCGAGCGGCTTCGAGCGCCTTTCGCTCCGAATCGAGTTCCTTTCGGGCCTGCTCGATCTCCGCGTTCGCATCTTTGAGTTCGGTCCGTTCCTTGGCCGCGTTGGTTTGTCGCTTCTCGAGCTCGGCCCGCGCCAAGGCGATTGTCTCGTCTTGCCGTTCGACGACCGCGATGCGAGATTCGAGTTTCGCCTGGGCGGCCTTGAGCCCGGCTTCGCCGGAGCGGAGTTCTTTCTCCCGCTCCTCGACGGCCTTCGCGTCCGCCCCGAGCTGGCTCTTCCGCTTCGCCAGTTCGTCGGACTCTCGCGCAAAGGCGGACCGTTCCATTTTCGAAACCTTCTGGTTCTCCGCCAACGCTCCTTGTGCCTCGGCGAGGTCCCTCTCCCCCTTCGACACGGCTGCCGCGCGGGCCTTGAGGAGGCGATCTTCCCGCTTCGCGGCCTCCGTCTGAGATGCAACTTGGACGCGAGCGGCCTCGAGTTCTCTTGCGTGTTCCGCAATCTCGGCCTCTCGCTTCGACAGGGCCGCTTCGCGCGTGTCCAGTTCCGCCGTCGAGACCTTGATTCGCTTCTGGATGCCTTCGAGTTCCGTGCGGCGGTCCGAGAGTTCCTCCTGTCCCTTCGCGAGCTTGCTTCCGTCTCGTTGCATCGCCGCGCGTTGGGTGATCAGCGCCTTCTCCGCATCCGCGAGCCCCGAGCGGCCCTCCTCGAGTTTCTCTTGGGCTGCCGTGAGGGCCGTCTCGCGAGCTTTGACCGCTCGTTCCGCCTGCTGTGCGGCGCCGAGTTGAAGGGCCACCTTTGCGGCCTCTCCTTCCTGGGCCTTCGATTTCTTGGCGAGCTCCGTTTCACGCTTCTCCAGGTCCGTTGCGTGCTCGGCCGCTTGCCCCGTGGCGCGCTCGAATTCCTTTTGGGCCCGATCGAGGTCGACGCGGCGCCCTCGAAGCTCCTCGCGCAGCTTCCCGAGGTCTGCCTTTTCCTGGGAGAACTTGGAGGCGAGCTTCCCGAGTTCCCTCTGGCGCGATTGGAGATTCACCTCGTTCGTCTTGGTGGCCGTCTCCCGCTGGACGACCGCCTCTTCGCGGGATTTCAGGTCGGAAGCGGCCGCCCCCGTTTCCTCGGCAGCTTTATGCATCTGTCGTTCGCGTCGTTCGAGTTCGGCTCGGAGTCCCGCCAGTTCGTCTTTGGCTTCGGCTTGGCTTCGCTCCTGGGCCGCGAGGATCTTCGATTGGGCATCCAGTTCTCGCTTCTGCTTCGTTAGGGCCTCGGTGCGTTCGCGCAGCCCCTGTTCACGCCGGGTCAGGCGGTCGTCCGCGGCGGTGGATCGGGCCTCGATGCGTTGGTCCCGCTGGGTGATCTCCCGCTCCCGGGCTTTGAGGGCCTTCGCCGCCGCCTGGTTCTCCGTTTCCGCCTTCAAGACCTCTTTCTCTCGGCGGACCAGATCCCCCTCTCTCCGCTGGAGGATTTTCGCCGTCGAGTCTTGGTCTGCCTGCGCCTTCACCAGGCGCTTCTCGCGGGACTCGAGGTCCGTTTTCGTCTTCTCGACCGCGGATTCACGGGTCGCCAGCTCGGAGGCTTTCGCGGAAGTGGTGCGCGCCGTCTCGAAACTCTTTGCAAGCGAGTTCGCCCGATGGGTCTCGGACTCAAGCTGGGTCTTCGTGCGAGTGAGTTCGGTCTTGAGTTCGATCTCGCGGCGCTGGAGAGCCCCGTTCGCCGCATGCAGCGATTCTTGGAGCCCGTCGACCGCCTTGTCCCGCTTCGCAATCTCGCGGTCGCGAGCCTGAAGAAGTTTGCGAGCTTCGTCGAGTTCCTTCGAGTGCGTCTCCTCTCTCGCCTTTTCCCGTTGTGCGAATTGTTCTTGCGTCTCCTGCAGCTTCTTCTCTGCCTTCTCGACGCCGCGCTCCCGCTCTTTGATCGCCTTGAGGGCGTTCTCTGCCTCGAGAACTCGTTCCGCCGCGGACCGAGACGCCTTCGCCGAGGCCGCTTCGCGCTCCCGGACCCGAGCCTCGCTGCCCGCCAACGCGGCCTCGCGCTCCCCGAGTGACTTCGATCGTGCGTCGAATTTCGTCATCTGCGATTTGAGCTGCGATTCCCGCTCCCCCAGCTCGCTCGCTCTGCCTGCCCGTTTGCGAAGTTCGTCGACCTCGGCCTTGAGGCGTGCGGCATTGCTTCTTTCGTCATCGACCGCAGCTCGCACCTTCGCGAGTTCTCCGGAAAACTCCTTCTGCCGATCCTGAGCCTGTTGTCGAGCGGCCTCGGCCTCCGCTTTCGCGGTTTCAAAACTTCGAATCGACTTCGCGAGATCTTTCCGTGAGGCGTTGAGATCTTTTTCGAGTGCGGCAGATCGATGGGCCTCCGACTGGAGGGCCGCCTTCGCTCGCGTGCTTTCCGCTTCAAGTTCGAGTTCGCGGCGTTCCAACGCCTCGTGGGCCGCCCGCAGGGACGATTGCAGGCTCTCGACCTCCTTGATGCGCTTCCCATCCTCTCGCGCTCGAGCTTGGAGCAGCTTGCGGGCTTCGTCGAGTTCCCGCTCGTGGGTCTCCTCCCTCGCTTGCCCTCGCTTGGCCCTCTCCTCTTCCGTCTCCTGCAATCTCTTTTCGGCTTTCTCGAGGGCGCGCTCGCGTTCCTTGATCGCCTTCAGGGCCGTCTCCGCTTCGAGGGCTCGTTCCGCTGCCGCGCGGGAGGCCTTCTCCGATCCCGCTTCGCGCTCTCGGACGCGGGCTTCGCTCGCCGTCAGCGTGGCTTCGCGGTCCGCGAGGTCCTTCGATTGGGCGCCCAGTTTCGCGAGCTGGGCCTTGAGCACGGATTCCCTCTCACTCAGCTCTCCGGCCTTTCCTGCGCGCTTCCGAAGCTCGTCGACGTCGTCCTTGAGACGTGCGCCTTCCGCTCTCGCCTCATCGACCGCAGCTCGCGCCTTCGCGAGTTCTCCGGCAATCTCCTTCTGTCGATCCTGACCTTGTCGTCGGGCGGCCTCCGCTTCCGCCTTCGCGGTTTCGAAGCTTCGCATCAGCTTCGCGACGTCTTTCCGCGAGACGTTGAGATCTTTCTCGAGGGCGCCGGATCGATCCGCCTCCGACTCGACGGCCGCCTTCGCCCGGGTGATTTCCGCCTCGAGCTCGAGTTCGCGGCGTTCCAGCGCTTCATTGGCGGCCCGCAGCGACGCCTGCAGACCCGTGACTTCCTTGATGCGCTTCGCGTCTTCTCGCTCTCGAGTCTGGAGAAGCTTGCGGGCTTCGTCGAGTTCCCGCGCACGCGTCTCCTCCTTGGCTTTCGCTCGTTCCGCCCGCTCGCCTTCCGTCTCCTGCAATTTCTTTTCGGCTTTCTCGAGGGCGCGCTCGCGTTCCTTGATCGCCTTCAGGGCCGTCTCCGCCTCGAGGGCTCGTTCCGCAGCCGCACGGGAGACCTTGTCCGACGCTGCTTCGCGCTCTCGGACGCGGGCTTCGTTCGCAGTGAGTGTGGCATCGCGGTCTCCGAGATCCTTCGATCGGGCGTCGAGCCTTGCGAACTGGGCTTTCAGGTCGGATTCCTTCCCGCTCAGTTCTCCTGCCTTTCCTGCGCGCTTACGAAGCTCGTCGACCTCTTCCTTGAGGCGTGCGACTTTTCCCTTCTCTTCCTCGATTGCACTTCGTGCCTTGGTGAGTTCGCCGTTGACCGCCTTTTCCTGATCCTGAAGCTGGCGGCGCGAAGCGTCCGCTTCCGCTCGGACGGACTCCAAGGTGCGCACCGCCTTCGCCAAGTCTTTTCGAGAGGTATTGAGGTCTTTCTCGAGGGCGCCGGATCGATCCGCCTCCGACTCGAGGGCCGCCTTCGTGCGAGTGATCTCGGTTTCGAGTTCGACTTCGCGGCGCTCCAAGGCTTCGCTGGCCGTCTGAAGGGATGCCCGCAAACTTTCGGCTTCCTTGGTCCGCTTCGCAATCTCCCGAGCCCGGGCCTGGAGGAGTTCTCGGTTGTCCTCGATCTCGCGCGCGCGAGCCTCGTCCTTGACCTTGTTCTGTTCTGCCAATCGTTCCGCAGTTTCCTCGACCTTCTTCTCGGTCTTCTCCGCGGCTCGTTCTCGTTCTTTGATTGCCTTGAACGCCTTTTCGGCCTCCAGCACTCGCTCCGCCGCAAGCCGCGACGCTTTTTCGGACTCCGCCTCCCGCGCCTCGATCTGGGTCTCACTCCCCGCGAGGGCTGCCTCCCGGTCGGCGAGGGCTTTCGCTCGCCCGTCGAGTTTCGACCATTGGGCCCTCAGGTCCGATTCCTTCTCGGTGAGTTCGCCGGCTTTGCCCGCTCGCTTTCGAAGTTCGTCCACCTCATCTTTCAGGCGGGCGACCCGGTCCTTCTCCTGGTCGGCGGCGTTCTGGGCTTTCGTGAGCTCCGTGGTCAGCGAGGCCTCTCGGTCCTTGCCCTCGCGTCGTGCGGATTGCGTCTCTGCACGCGCCGACTCCAAGTTCCGGAGCATCTTCGCGAGGTCCTTCCGGGCGTTCTCGAGGTCCTTCTCGAGTTCTGTCGTCCGCTTGTCCGCATGATCCCGCAGCGCCTTTCGTGTCTCCGTGAGCTCGGCCTCACGCGCCTCGAGCTTCGTGCGGGACGATTCGATCTCCCGCTGGGCCTCTTTCACGTCGCGATTCGTCGCATCGAGCTTCTCCTGGAGCCCTGCGAGGGACTTCTCGCGGGCGGCGAGTTCCCGCTGTCGCCCGTCGAGGGACTCGACGAGGGTTTCGACCTCCCCTTCGTGCTTCCGGAGGGACGCTTCCTTCGCGTCGACGGCCGCTCGTTTCTTCTCGGCCTTGTCCATCGCGGCCTCGGCGTCCGCCATGGCGGCTTTGTTCTTCCGCAGGTCCTGGAGTTCCTCCCGCGCCTCCTTGAGTTCGCCTTCGAGTTCCTTCAGGGCTTTCCTCGTCTCGCGTTCCGCGGCCGTACTCGCGGCCTCGAGATCCTTCACCCGCGCCTGCAGGCCGTGGATCGTGTCGTCGTGGCGGGCGATCTGCGCGGTCTTCGCGTCGGACAGTTTGCGGGCGTCCTCGAGCTCCTTGCGGAGCTGCGCTTCACGGGCTTTCGCCTCTTCCCGCTCGGCGGCATCGACTTTCAGCAGGACGGGCGCGTCGAGCACTTCCTCGTCGGTCTCGAGGGACTTCCGGGCTTTCTCGCGCAGTCCCATCGGCCATCACAACAGCTGGAGCTGTTCGAGGAGCTTCTCGTAGAGCGCAAACTTCTCCGACTTCGCGAACTTCCGGATCTTGTCCTTCGGCAAGTCTCCGAGCAGCTCGTCGATGTCTTTCATCACGACCTTCAATTCGCCTTTCAGGTTGAGCAGTTCCTTCTGCTGCTCCATCAGCTGGTTCCGCTCCTCCATGAGGCGCTCCATCTGCTCTTCGAGCTGGATCATCCGGGCCTGGAGGGCGCCGAGCTCTTGATCGGACTTGATCGTGACCGGGGTGGGTTCGTCTTTCGACGCGGTGCGGGCCGCGCTGGACTTCTGTTCCAAGTCCCACCGTCGTCGTTCGAGGTCGACTTCCGCCTCGCTCAACGCGTGGTGACGTTCGTCGAGGAGCCGGGCCTTTTCCCGCATCAGCTCCTCCCGCTTCTCGATCTCCCGCTCCCGTTCGTGGACGCGATTCATGACGGTCCGGAACTCGTCCTCCCGGCGGACGAAGTCCGACTCCCGCTCTTTGAGTTGCCCGAACGCCTTCTCCCGCGACTCCAGCTCGTGCCGGAACGCAGAAATCCGCCCGCGGAGGGACGTCTCGCGGGCCTTCAACTCCTCCTTCTGCATCCGCAGGATGTTCCGATACGTCGTCTCCATATCGACGAGGCCCTCCTCGAGTTTCAGGATGTCTTCCTTCTCCAGGAGGAGCGTCTCGATCTGCCGCTTCAGGTCCTCGCGCTCCTTCACGTGCTCGGGATCCTCGGAGCCCTCGAGCGTCTTGATCCGGGCTTGGGCCCGTTCGATCAGCGCCTCCATCTGCTCGAGGCGCTGCTTGCGCCGCTCGAGCATTCGATCGAACGGCTCCGCGAGCTTCCAGAGGGACTCTTCCATCTCTCCTTCGGCGCGATCCGCCTCGAGGAATGATGCCGGCTCGGCGCCCGGCTCCCCTCCGGGCGCGCCTCGGCTTCGTGCCTTCTCGCGGCTCAGTTGCAGGATGCGCCGCAGGTACTCCTCCTCCGGCGATTCTTGATTGGGCGGAGCCGGGACTTCGTTGAATCCGGGCTCCGGGAACTTCGCGTTGCAGTTCAAGCACTCGACGGCGCCGGCGGGATTGATCGAATTGCAGATCGGGCACAGGACGGCCTGCATGGTGCCTTCGAACGGCTCGCCGCAGCGGGCGCACGAAGCCGCGTCTTGCGGCGTTTCCGCTCCGCATTCGCTGCAGTAGGCGGCCTTGCTGGGGGTGAGGGCGCGCTGGGCCATCGATGCCTGCTCGAGGAGGATGGGATGCCGGGTCGCTCAATCGTACGCGTTGTACGCGAGGATCTCCGACAGATGCTTCCTGCCCGCCGGGGCCTCGTAGGCCTCCGGGATGCCCAACGGTGTCAACCCTACCACGTGGGCGTCGGCCGGGATGTTCAGGAGGGATTTCACCTTCTCCTCGTTGAAGGTGAAGATCCAGGAGGTCCCCAACCCCTCACTCGTGGCCGCCACGGTGACGTTGGCAAGGGCCATGCCGAGATCGACCGGATACGAGTTCATGTATCCGCCGATCATCGCGACCGCCTCGTCGAGCCGGGCACAGGCGACGACCACCAGGGGCGCGTCGGCCATGTGTCTCCCGTTCGTGCAGGCGCCCGCGAGCTTCCGCTTCGCGTCCTCGTCCGAGACGACGATGAACTTCCAGGGCTGGATGTTGTCCGCCGACACGGCGAACCGCGCGGCGTTCACGACCGCCTGGACTTTCTGCTCGGGGACCGGATCGGGCTTGTACTTGCTCACGCTCTTCACCGACTTGATGGCCTCAAGGACCTCCATTTAGTCCCGAGGCGTCCGATTTGGCGTGGTGATAATAAGCGTTTCGACGCGGTTATTCCCCCGAGGAGAACCCGTACGTCGAGTTCCGGTCGGAACCCGAGACCGTCGTTGACGCGGTTGCGATGGGATCGCTTGCGAGACAACGTTTAAGTCGAGTCTTCTTCTTCCGCGACACGGCGGGCCCGTAGCTTAGCCCGGTTGGAGCGTCCGGCTGATAACCGGAAGGTCGCCAGTCCAAATCTGGCCGGGCCCACTTTCGGCGCGAATTGCCCGCACGGCATGAACAAGTCTCAGCGGTCGGCGGCCTGCTGGCTCGGCGGGTTCGAGTGGACGATTTCTCGGCCGCAACGGGGACAGACCGGCTCCCCGCCCAGCAGCTCTCCGCCGCATGCAGAACACGTGAATCCCCAGCCACGGCGCGGAGTTGGCGTCGGCCCGGTCACCGTCGCAGCAAGGCCGATGATTGAAAGTCCGAACAGAACAATGGCAATCAGAATCGCCAGCACGCCGAAAAAGAAGACCCCGACGGTGCCGATTATCATGCCGGCAATCGCGAGCCACCTAACGTAGGAAGGGCCCATGGTCCTGTTCGCCGAAGGCGAATCGCGCGTGGCGAATTCAAGATACCGGCCAGCTCCGGGGGGAGGGCGCACGACTCGCATCAGAAAGCCCGCGAAACCTTAAGCGCAAAGGTGCCGCGTAAAGGACGTTGTCGCTCCCACGCAACATTTCCCATCGATGGTTCCTGGTGTGCGTGTTCGTAGGCATCGGTCTGGTGATCAGTACGTCCTTCATTTTGTACTCGTTGCAACCGTCACCGCCACCGCCTCCGGACAACCTCGTCTTCAGTCCGGCGACGCTCGTCAACGGCAACACGACGTTCGCGGTTCAGAATGTGTCCCACGGCCCGTACATCTTCTCCGGTTTCCACATTCGGCTCGTCGTGAACAATTTCGCCGGCGGACCGGTCGCGCTCGGGCGGAACAACTCTGCGACTCGAATCGTGATCGGGACCACGGCTTATCGGGTCGTGTGGATCGATGCGGACGGCGACGGGGCCGTGGGCGTGAGCGATTCGTTCTTCGTCTCGGGGGACCGGGCTCCCTTGTCACCCTTGAGCGATTACGAGTTTGATTTGTCGTGGCAGAGCGCGTGGACGTCCCACGTATTCTGGTCGACGTACTGAACACGTCGCCCTGCCCATCGTTCTCGGAACGAGCCCTACGGTGGCGGGGATCGACTTTGTTCGATGTCTCGCATCATCTGATCGAACTGGTCCTTCGTGATCTCGCCGCTCGCGTACCGCCGCCGGAGGATCTCGGCCGCGCCGTCGGGGCCGTAGTGGTACCGTCCGTACATCGGGTAGGCGCGCCAGCCCCACCAACCCCAGCCCCAGAAGAGGCCGCGGAACAGGAAGAACAAGAAGAAGACAAAGATGAAGAAGCCGAAAGGGAAGAAGAAGAACGGGAAGTAGCCAACGCCCGCGCCCGGTCCCACGATTGCCCGGACGATCAGGCCGGTCACAATTGCGACGCCGATCAAGAAGACGAACGCTGCGATTCCCCAACCGATGAACCTTCGATGCCGATTCCAGTCATGATCCGCTTGCATGCTTGCCATGGTGGATGCCACCGCGAGGCCTATGGTGTGGGCCGTATTTAGGGATATCGGATTTCCGATACCGGAAAAGCGATTCGAGTGGTAAGGGATAAATATCGGTTATCCGATACGATTTCCGAAGCACATGTTTCCCCCTTTTCGCTGGATGATGCACCGCCGCAGAGGTTTGCGCACGTGGATCATTTCGATCCTCGCGAACGCGCCGAAGAACGGCGCAGAGATCATGGACGAGATCGAGACGATGACGCAAGGCTGGTGGAGGCCGTCCCCGGGTTCCGTCTATCCCCTTCTGGACCAAATGACCCAGGAGGAGCTCCTCAAGAAGCGCGACGACGGGCGGTACGAGCTGACCGCCAAAGCGAAGGAAGAGCTCGAGTGGCCGTTCGGGATGCCGGGCCGCAAAGCGCAGACGGTGGAGGACATGCTGAACGAGATGGTCGGCTACGCCTCCTACTTGGAGGACCTGAGCCGTTCCGATCGGTCGAAGATTGCCCCCTTCCGGGACAAGATCAAGAGCGTCGCGGAGCGGCTCGCCGCGCTTGTCGGGACCACCAAGCCGTGATTCTGACCGAGCCCTTGAGTGGGTTGCGTCGCACAGTCGATGCCGCCCATCGGGCTTTTTACTCAATTGAGTAAAAATGCTACCACGCCGGGAAGGTAGTCGAGCGATGGAGTCTACCTCTAAACAGAGGTAGGTGCAACTCGCCTCCTGCTGCCGCCTCTTCGGCCGCAATGCCGAATTTGTACCTTCGATGGCCGTACCATAAGGGTCTTACTCGGCGACATCCCGACCGGAGGTGGAGGTGACGGATGATATCCCTCGGGATCGCAGCCGCCATCGGAGCCGCGATTGGAGCCGTCGCACTCGGGGCCGCGTCCGCCGCAACGCACGGGGACGTCCCCGGACTCGCGATTGCGCTCCAGCACATCCCGCCGACGACCCACGGCTACGAAGTCGTGACGGCCGTGAAGAACGCATTGGCGGGGGGCGCTGCAGGCGGTGGAATCGGCGCGGCCGTGTCCGCCGTCGCGAAAGCCGGTGCCAAGGGCGCTGCTACCGTGGCTCACTAGCCGCGGCCAGCGTCTCTTTTCTTTTCTTCGGGGCCAACGCCGCATCGTGGCGTTCGCTTCACTCGAGCCAACACCCCGTCCGCGCGGGCGGCCTGCCTCTATCCGTGCGCCTTTGCGACTTCGGCCGCGAGTTCCGCGGCGCGCTTCGATGCAGCGATGATCGCATCGCTGATGGCCGGCGGGACCCCGCGCTTCTCCATGACGGCCCAGCCCGCCTCGGTCGTCCCGTTCGGCGTCGCGACCATCCGGAACAGCTGCATCGGCTCGAGGCCGTCGATCAAGAGGAGTTCCGCGGTCCCTTTCATCGTCTGGAGTGCGAGCTTGTACGCGACGTCCCGCGGCAACCCGGACCGGACCCCGCCTTCGATCATCGAGTGAGCGAGGGCCGCAATGAACCCCGGACCGCTCCCGCTGAGGCCGGTCACCGCGTCGAGCATCGGCTCGTCGACCATCGTCACCCGACCGATCGCGCCGAAGATCTCCTCGACGACGAGCGCATCGTGCTCGGTCGCGCTCCGCCCCAAAGCGAACGCGGTTGCCCCCTCGCCCACGGCGCAAGCGAGGTTCGGCATGATCCGCACGACCCGACCTCTCTCGTCGAGCGACTTCTCGACAAACGCGGTGCGGACGCCCGCCGCCAGTGTGATGACCAGCGCGTCCCGTTTCACGTGGCTCGCGATCCCGGTGACGAGGGCGGGCATGTCTTTCGGCTTCGCCGCGAGGACGAGGATGTCCGATTCCCGCGCGAGGTCCGCGACGGTCTCAAGCGAGGTGACGCCGTGTTTCGCGGCGATCTCCTTCGCGCGGGCTGGGATCGCGTCGCTGACGAGGATCCTCGACGCCGGGACGACCCGCCCGACGATCAGGCCCCGGACGAGCGCTTCGCCCATCTTGCCCACGCCCGCGATTCCGATTGTCTTCTGGGTCTCCATGAGGTTCCGCCCCGCGATGTGTGCCCGAGAAGACAGGTCCTTCCTTCTCCTTTTCCGTCCCTTGAAACTGTATAAATAGCGAGAATACATCGGAGCCCTCCTTGACGCATGTCGACGTGCGGCACGACGACCTCGTAGAGCTCGTCGGCAAGTCGCTGTCCATCGAGGAGTTCGTCGACCGGATCACGTTCATGGGCGCGGGTCCCGAGGGCGTCCAAGGCGATGTGATGACCTTTGACGTCTTCCCGAACCGGCCGGACCTCTATTCAATCGAAGGGATCGCCCGCGGGCTTCGCGGGTTCCTCGGGATGGAGGTCGGCCTGCCGGTGTACCGAGCCGAGGCCTCCGGAATCGACTTCATCGTGGATCGAAGCGTGGCCGACGTCCGCCCGTACGCGGTCGGCGGCATCGTCCGCGGTCTCGAGTTCGAGGACGCCCTCCTGCGGTCCCTCGTCGACCTCCAGGAAAAGCTCCACCTGACGGTCGGCCGGCGACGCAAGAAGGTCGCGATCGGCATCCACGATATGGACAAGGTCACCCCGCCGTACACCTACAAGGCGGTCCTCCCGCCGGACGTCCGCTTCACGCCACTCGGTATGGCGCAGGAAATGGATCTCCTGGAAATCCTGACGAAGCACGAGAAAGGCCGCGAGTACGCGCACCTCGTCGCCTCGCAGCCGGTCTTCCCCATCATCACGGACGCGCGCGGCCAGGTGTTGAGCTTCCCTCCCGTGATTAACGGGATCGTGACCCAGCTCACGCCGGACACGCGGAACCTGTTCATCGACGTCACCGGGACGGACCTCGAGGCGGTGAGCGGCTGCCTCGCGATCCTGTCGACGGCGCTCGCCGAGCGCGGAGGGCGGATCCAGACCGTCCGGACGAAGTACGCGGACCGAACGCTCGAGACGCCGGATCTCTCGCCCCGGCCGCACTCGGTCCGCCTGGACCGCGCGAACGAACTCCTCGGGCTCTCGGTGAAACCGGGGGAGGCGGTCGACTTCCTTCGGAGGATGCGCCACGATGCGCGCGCGAGTGGAGACGCGATCTCGGTCCTCTCGCCGGCGTATCGGCTCGACATCCTCCACGAGGTGGACCTCGTCGAAGACATGGCGATCGCCTCGGGATACGACCGGTATCCGCGAGGCCTCCCGCACCGCCAGACGATCGGCGAATCGCTCGAGGCGAACGACTTCGCGGAGACCTTGCGCGTCCTGCTCGTGGGCTACGGATACCAGGAGGTCATGTCGCTCACGGTCGCGTCCACAAAGGACGCCTTCGAGACGCCGGACCGCGTCCAGATCCGGAACCCGCTGAACGAGGATCTCACGACCCTTCGCTCATCGATGCTCCCGGCACTGATCAATATCTTCCGATTAAACAAGCACCGCGAACTGCCGCAACGGATCTTCGAAATCGCGGACGTCGTCATGGAGGCGAGGAACGTGCGGCGCATCGGGGCGGCCTCGATCCATCACAAGGCGTCCTTCACGGAGGCCAAGTCGCTGGTCCTCAGCCTGATGCGGGACGTCGGTCGGGCCGCGAACGTGGATCCGGTCGAGGACGCGAATTTCATTCCCGGACGCGCGGCCTCCATCAGGCTGGACGGTCGCGAGATCGGTCGATTCGGGGAGATCCACCCGCGGATACTGGAAACCTACACCCTGGCCCAACCTGTGATGGCGTTCGAACTCGATGTCGAGCCGTTGCGGTCCTCCCACTGAGTGGCCGAGAGAAGGTATTTCTCACCTCGGACGATGGCGAGGCGCTGAGGTAGCGAAGCTCGGTCCAACGCGCCAGACTTGAGATCTGGTGGGCCGCAAGGCCCTCGGGAGTTCGAATCTCCCCCTCAGCGTCCCCTGGCTGCCGCCTTCCACGTCGGTGCATCGGAACTAAACAAAGTGCTTACATAGTCGACCTCGGAATTCGAGCGCGTGGAGGAACCGTTGCCGACGATGGAGCCTCCCGCCAGCGCAGCATGGCGACGAGGCATGGCGCCTCGAGTGATTATCGTCCTCCTTTCGGCGGGACTTGTCCTCCTCCTGGTGGTCTCGCTTCCTTCGCTCGTTTACGGGCCGGAGAGGACGCTCACGTTGGTGAGTCAGGATTTTCCCTTCGACAATACGACGTACCGCGCCGGCCTGTCCCGATCATTCTGGCTCTCGGCCGCCGAATCGATACGACCCGAGCTGGTCGAATCGATAACGAACCGATCCACGGGGGCGTTAATCTGGCAGGGACCGGTCTTTGCGGTTTTCTTGCACTATCCTCTGGGCGAGTCGGGCCCACCCTTCTGGCCTCCGATGATCGCTCCGCGGGATGGCTACTATCCACTCGAGGTCCATCACCACGAATGTCAGGACGAGGTGGATCTCTGTCAAGCTGCCGCCGCCGACCTCAGCTATCGGACCTCCGGGTCCCTCCGGATCGTGGCTCCGCGCCCCTATCCGTTCCTCGCCCCCTCCGTGGCAGTCCTCGCCGCAACCGGGTCCGGGGCGGGCCTCGGGCTGATAGCATGGCGTTTCGCCCGACGTCGGTTCCGCCCGCTCGAGACCTCTGGCACGGTGAAGGCCAACCATTGGCGGACCGTGACCGCCGCCGCGTTGCTCGTGGTCGCGTTGGTCGGCATCGGCTCCCTCGGCCTCGACGCGATTTACCGATCGCATGTTTCGGCCCAGGCCAACGGCTTTGGGAGTTCGGGATTCGCGTCCGATAATCCTTGCGTCCCGGGCCAGACGAACATGATGAGGTTGTATGTATCGGCGTACAACGGTGCGGACGAAGAGGTCACGATCTGGGTTGAAGTCCGCACGGGAGGCGCGCCGATCGGGGTCACGGGCATCTCGGTGCCCGCCCATGCGATGACCCTGGTCGGGGTTGGCATCTACCCGAGCACGGATTGCAAGGACCCTGCGGCTCAGATTCGGATCACCGGGATCTGGCCGTTGTTGTGAGGATGATTCTCCGATTGCCCGTCGTGGATGGAAGGCGGGTCGCGGTCTCATTCGACCGGCTGTGCGGCTTCGCCCGTGCCCGTGGCGGGGAACACCTCCACGGTCTTGATGTTCACCATCTCGAGCAGGCCGTATCGACTCAGCTCTCGTCCGATCCCGCTGTGTTTCACGCCGCCGAACGGCATGCGCGGGTCCGATTTCACGGCGCCGTTGACGAATACCATCCCGGATTCGATTTCGCGGGCGAGTTCGTCCGCGCGGGCGAGGTCTTTCGTCCAGATGCTCGCGCCGAGGCCGAACTCGGAGTCGTTCGCCTCCGCGATCGCGGTGTGCAGGTTCGGCACCGCCACCACGGGTGCGACCGGCCCGAACGTCTCCTCGCGGAGTACGCGCATCGCTTTGGTCACGTGGCTAAGGAGGGTGGGCTCAAAATACCAGCCCTCCCGGCGGCTACGTTTTCCGCCAACCTCGACCTTCGCGCCTTTTGCCACCGCGTCCTTCACCTGGCTTTCGATCTCATCGCGCTGGTGCTCGCTGACGAGGGGTCCCACGTCGGTCGTCGGATCGAGCGGATCGCCGACGCGAAGTCGCCGCATTCTCTGCGCGAACTTCGTGAGGAACTCATCGACCGCGGAATCCACGACGAAGAAACGTTTGGCGGCGATGCAAGACTGTCCGCAGTTGACGAACCGTCCCGCGACCGCGCCGTTCGCCGCTGCATCTAGGTCGGCGTCACCCGCCACAATGAACGGATCCGATCCGCCGAGCTCGAGGACGACTTTCTTCAGATCCTTCGAAGCCTCGCGGGCGACGTAGACCCCGGTCCGGACGGATCCAGTCAGGCTAACGACGGAGACCGGAGAGTGGATCAGGGCAGTTGCAGTCGTTCGGTCTCCAACGACGATCTGGAAGACGCCATCGGGGAGGCCCGCTTCGCGAAACGCTGTCTCTAAGTTGCACCCAGACTGCGGCGACGCGCTCGCGGGCTTCACGACGACCGTGTTGCCGGCGATGAGGGCCGGCACTGCGAACCGGACGATCTGCCACATCGGGAAGTTCCACGGCATGATCGACCCGAGGACACCGCGAGGATGGAACGCGATGTAGGACCGCGTCGCCTCGGTCGCGACGAGCTCGGGTTGGAGGAAGCCCGGCCCGCTTTCCCCGAAATACTCGGCGGCCCAGGCGCACTTCTCGACCTCGGCGATCGACTCGCGGATGACCTTGCCCATCTCGAGGGTCATCGTTTCCGCGTACCCGTCCTTGTGTTTCCGGAGGACTTCGGCGAATCGCAGCAGGTAGGCCGCGCGCTCCTTCGGATCGAGACGGGACCAGGATCGGAATGCGTCGCGGGCGGCCTCGACTTTCGCGCGGACTTGCGGTGCCGTCGCGATCGGGTACGACGCAAGGGCCTTCCCCGTCGCCGGGTTGATCACATCGAACGTGCGGCGTTTTGCGGCCCGGGACTTCCGTCGAGACGGCATGCGCTTCTCCATTCCCGCCTACGGGCTCCGCGCCAAATAATCCTTTGCGGACACCGAAGCGGACCCCGGATCATGGCGTCCCGACGAATCGCTGAAGGAAGATTAATATCGAGGCCCGCGATGAAAGCGCCCCGTGCGTGGGTGGCCCAGCTTGGTCAAAGGCGCAGCGTTGAGGTCGCTGTCCCGCAGGGGTTCGCAGGTTCAAATCCTGCCCCACGCATCTTCTCCGTCCGCCGTGCGGGCCGCCGCCTGACTCACCCGACGAGCCAGCCGCGTGCATCGGCCATCAGGATCGCCAGCGTCACGACGGCGGACTCGAATTCGCCACCTCGCGCGCTCGAGAGCGCCGACGTCACGCTGATCCGCTCGACCGATTGAATCTCGTCGGGATTCGGTCGCCGTTCCGTGGGTTGACATTCCTTTGCGAAGAAGAGATGCAGCGTCCCCTCCAGATACGCGGTCAGATTGTTTCCGGCGTACATCTCGAGGAACTTCGGTCCCTGGTATCCCGTCTCTTCCAACAATTCGCGCCGCGCACACGCCTCGGGAGACTCGCCGTTTCGGGCGGTCCCACCGGGCAGCGAGTGGACGATCCGCCCGAGCCCATGCCGGTACTCGCGGGTGAGGACGATCTGTTTTTGCGGGGTCACCGCGAGGACGGCGGCGGAGGTCCCGAAGTGCATCCGGATCCAGCGCTTCCGCGCGCCGCTCGGCAATTCGACCTCCTCCTCCGAGATCGGAGGCCATCCCTCCCGCAACGGCTGGGACGACAGGATCCGGGGCTCAGATGTCATGGGGACCCGGGCGGCACCGCGACCCGGCTACTTATCGCCGTCGATGCGCCGTCGGTCTGGATTGCGGTCCTCAGAGCACAACTCTTATTACGAGCCACCCGGGTTTCCGCGGCAGATGCCCCTCCGATTCTGGAAGAAAGACAAGCCCGAGAAGGGGAAGCCGGAAGAGAAAAAGGAGGAGCCGAAGGAAAAGCCGAAAGCGCCACCGGCCGCGAAGCCCGCGCCGACCGAGAAGGCTGCGAAGGCCGAACCCGCGGCGAAGAAACCGGAGGAGAAGCCCGCGCCGCCGGCGGCGCCGCCGAAACCCGGCGAGGTGGAGGTCTTCGTGACCGAAGCCCACGCCGGCCTGGTCGACCTCGGTCTGACCGTGGCGCCGACGAAGGCCGTGTTTGCGAAACGCGTTGCCGCGTATCCGGGCGGCGATGCGGCGTTCGTCGCGGAGTACCGGTCCGCGCCGTACAAGGCCGTGACCCGCGTCCTCGTCGACTGGCTCGGCTTTCGCGTCCCGGAGACGTTCGAGCTCGATGCGATCCTCAAAGAGGCCAACCCGCGGCTCAGTTCGTTCAAGCTCGCGCTCGCGGCGAAGGACCTCACGTGGCTGGACCAGGAGCTGAACCTCCGGAAGGTCAAGCTGATCCTCGGGGACCAAGAGAAAGTCGTCCGGTTCAAGGACGCCCGGGACCTCCTGAAGGGAGTCAACGAAATCCTCGCAAGCCGGAAGCTCGCGTTCGTCGAGCTCGAAACGTGGGCCGACGACTTCGCGTTCCTGCTCGTCCGCGACCCGCGGTGGGACAAGCTGAAGAATCCGGAGCTGGTCGTCGTCAAAGCGGATCAGACGGCCACGGGTGGTGAGTGCGGCGAATGCGGGGCGCCGGTCGGAAAGTATTGGAGCGACTGCCTGAAGTGCGGGGCCGTGTTCGGCTAATCCTTCTTCTCGCCTTTCTCGCCCTTCTTCGCGCCTTCGTCCTTCGTCTCCGGCGTCTCGATCTTCATCGAGTCCGGGCCGCCGGGTTTCGTGCGCAGGATCGGCATCGGGTCGTACAGCTTCTCCGGCCACTCGCGGCGTTCGACGCGCATGCCGCAGTGGGGACAGTTCTTCGCGTCGAGATGCTCCTCGTTCCGCGTGAAGAGGACTTTGCCGTCGCAGTACGGGCAATGGAGGGTCCGCGGCTTGCGCATGATCCGTTTCGCGAAGATGCTGATCCGGCCGTCGCGGAGCTCAGGTGCCATCCGTCGAAGACCAAAGCGAGGGCCGTTATGAAACTTCCGACCCGAGACTGCGGTGCAGGGAGCGGCGCATAACGTCAAATGGAGCGGATTCCATGGTGCGGTGCGGACGTCGATGCAAGAACTGCGGTTGCGGCCCTACCACGATCTCGAAGGCGCGATCTTCCGCCCCGAGGCTGGCTGGTTGATCCCGGCGACCTACGGCCCGGTCGACGCGGAGGTCCGCGCGGTCCGGACGCGCGCCGGGATGATCGACTGGAGCGACCGCGCGAAGATCCGGCTCACGGGTTCGGAGCGCGTGACGTTCCTCGACGGCATCGTGACAGCGGACATGAAGATCCTCACGCCCGGAATGTCCGCGTACGCCCTCTTGCTCAACGAGAAGAGCCGCGTGCTCGGGGACCTTCGGGTCTACGCCTTCGCGGACTCGCTCGTCTTGGACATCGAGGCGTCGCAGAAGGACACGATCATGGCGATCCTCGAGAAGGCGCGTGTCAGCGATGATGTCGAGTTCCACGACCTCGGCGCCTGCGGACACATCGAGGTGCACGGGCCGGCTTCGGGGGATCTCCTCACCGGCGTACTGCCGGTCGACGCGCGGGGGCTTCCGCAAGACGCGTTCCTCACCTTTGCCGTCGACAAGCATCACGAGGGCGACGTCGGCCGGGTGCGGGGGCCCGGTGAAATCGGCTACGCGATCTGGTCCCCGGGATCGAGCCTGGGGGAAGGCTGGGACGCCCTCTCGCGACGGGACGTGACTCCAATCGGCCGCGATTCGTTCGAGGTCCTTCGGATCGAAGCCGGCACCCCGCGGTTCGGCATGGAGATGGGGGAGGACACGCTCGCCCTCGAGGTCGCGCCGGACTTCGCACTGAGTTTCACGAAAGGGTGTTACGTCGGGCAGGAGGTCGTGGCCCGCGGAACGTACGTGGGCCAGGTGCGCCGCAAGCTGTTCGGCCTCCGAGTCGACGCCGACGTCCCGCCGGTCCACGGAGACAAGGTCTCGAAAGGGACCCGAGAGGTCGGCAAGGTGACGAGCGGTACCTGGTCCCCGACGACCGGCTGGGTGATCGCGATCGCTCTGCTCCGGGCGGAGGAAGTCTCCGCGAAAGACACGCTGTTCATCGACCGAGGCGGCTGGGACCTGCGCGCACAGCTGCACCCGCTGCCCTTCGTTCGCGGTAGCGCGTGACGCCTTCAGACGGATTATCTAGGCGGACGCCAGACTCATATAGACCCGCCCGGATGGCCGCGCATGTGCCGCATGATGGGGGTCGTGAGTCGGGGACCCGTGTACTACGATCTGTTCGAGGAGTTCGCCGACCTCGCCACGCAGGCATGTGTCCCATCGGGGCACCGGACGGACGCGGGCGCGACGACAGCCGCGCGATTCAACGGGGTTCGACGTCTCCCACCCATGTGCCTTACCTGGCAGTCTCCTTTCGGCGTCCTACCACTTGGAAGACGTTCGCGATCCTCCAGAAAATGGGGTTTAGTTGGACCAACCGCTTGCCGACTTTTTGCGCCACCGTATAAGGGCGGGTCGGCGGTTTCAACGACCAAGTCAGTTTGTTCCGTTCGAGAAGCACCTCTAATCGATTCCAAGATATCGGATACACCGAGTACTCGGTTCCAAACCCCATCAGCCAAAGGTAGCGATTCGCCCATGGCCGCGGCAGCCAAGAGATCAGTGGAATAGGTAGGCCGTAGTGACCCTCTAGAGGCCACCATTTGTTGTTCGTGGATAGGAAGTAGGCTCCACGCGGTTCGAGGTGGCGGGCGATTGTGGAGATCAATGAATTCGGGTCTTCGACATGCTCGAGCAGGTAGTCGCAGAGCACGATGTCGAACGGTCCAAGATCCAGGTCGGTGGCCGATCCAACCCGGAACGTTACGTTATCGAGGCCCTCGCGTTCAGCCCACTCCCTCGCTCGGTTCACGTGGGGTGCGTTAGTGTCTATCCCGAAGACCGAGCGAACGATCTTGGCCGCGGGGATTGCGTTCGTCCCTAGACCGGAACCGAGGTCGAGAAGACGACACTCTCCCAGTGGCTTTTTCAACTCGGGATAGAGCAGGAGGAGCATGTCCTGGACGTACTCAGAGCGGGTGATACGGCGGCGCTCGATCCGTTCGCTCCCCCATGATGTGCTAATCGACCTCCACCTCCTTTGATGTGGTGCGGTCCTGGTTGCTTTTGGAATATGGTGACACCTTGGTTATTATGTCTCTCGCACGCGCGAGGCTGAATGCCGGACTTTCGGTTGCCTCGTCGTGCGGCTAGCAAAGTCGACTTTGTAGCCCCCCGACCCAAGTTTGTCTGGCCCAGGCGCGAGCCTTTATACGCTTGCTTGGATGCCGCAGCGCATGTGCCGCATGATGGGGGTCGTGAGCCGGGGACCGGTGTATTACGACCTGTTCGAGGAGTTCGCGGACCTCGCGACGAAAGGCATGTGTCCGCTCGGGGCACCGGACGAGCGCGGGCACAAGGATGGCTGGGGCCTCGCCTGCTTCCGAAACGGCGCGCTCACCTTCCACTCGCGAGATGCCGGCTGCGCGGCGGACGCATCGAAGTATTATGGTACCGCCTGGAAGATTGCGAAGCTCAACATCGAGCGCGCGGCCGGGCAATCGCTCATCGTCATGGGCCATCTGCGGCGCGCGAGCGTTGGCGGGCTCGCGGCCCAGAAGTTCTCCCATCCCTTCATCCTGGAGCGGGACGGGGTGACTTGGGCGTTCCAGCACAACGGGTCGCTCGTGAACGACCTCGGAGACCGAGGAAAAATCGACTCGCAGTTGATATTCGAGCTGCTCCTCGAACGCTTGGGGGGCCGCGATCACGAGGCGGTTGCGAAGGCGACCGCCGCAGTGCGCGACCTGGCGATTCAGAAATTCGGAGGATTCACCGCCCTGAACTTCATGCTCTCCGACGGCCGCTCGCTCCATGCCTTTCGGGACTTCCAAACGAACGGCCAATACTACACGCTCTATCTCGACAATTTCGGGGAGATGATCATCGCGGCTTCAGAGCCCCTTCTAGCGATGCAATCGGAACCGATGCCCCGCGGCGTGCTCCACACGATTACGTCCGACTTGGAACTCCAGAGGACCATCGTCTCGTAGAAGGCTCGTCCTCTCGATGGGGTTCGGCGAGGGTTGTGGCGGGTCTAGCCCCGACAACCCGCTCGTTTCTTGCCGAATCATTGCGTCTCGAGAACTTGGCCACAGGCGTACGACCAAACCAAGAAACTCCCCGATGCTTCGCACGTTCAGCTTGCTCTCGCCGTTCTGACGGTTCCGGAAGAGGTACGGGACCTCGCTCACAACGGGACGGGCTTGAACGAGGATCTCGAGGAGCGGTTTGTTGCCGTCTCCTCGAATGCGCACCGACTGCAGGAACGAGCGTCGAAACACGAAGAACCCTGAAAGTGGGTCCCGGCATCGTACACGCAGGCCGATGCGGGCGATGAGCGTTGCGCCCAAACTAATGAGGTGACGCCGGGCCGGCCACGACTCGATGTCGGCCCCCGGGACGTACCGGGAGGCAACGACACCGTCCCCGCCGTCCAATGAGGCGATGAGACAGGGAATGAGGCTAGGAGGGTGGGAGAGATCCGCGTCCATCACGCAGACGAGGTCCCACCGGCAAACGTCCAGTCCACGCGCGATCGCCCCTCCCATGCTCCTCGGGCCGTTCGGTGTCACAACGCGGACATCCAGGCCCTTGTCTCGACCGAGTTGGCTCGCGAGTTCTGCTGTTCCATCCGGAGATCGGTCATCGACCAGGACAACCTCGGAGGGCCGCTTCAATTGAGGCGCGACCGACGCGATTTCGGCAAGGAGCTGCTCGATGTTATCCCGCTCGTTGTATGTGGGTATGACGATTGACAGCCCTTCGGAGAAATCCGGCCATGCCATACCCCAGCCCCCGCTACCTATCTCAAACTATAACTATCTTGGTAGTAATTAGGTTTTTTGGGAAATCTAGGCGGCTTAGAGGCTATTGACGCAGACCCGAGGCTCCCAAAATGAGGCTTCCATTCTTCGCTTGGCGCCGTTCACTTCTGGCTTGGATCGGTCCTCGGACGTCCCACTTCGATTTGTAGAATTGCACGGCCGACCTCACGTATTGTACTCTGCGGCGAACCTGCCAGCGTGGATTTCCTGGGCCACCGAAGCCCTCGTCCGTTGGCAAATTGGAAATGAGACGTTTGTTGGAAATGCAACTGCAGTCAACGACCGGGAGACTTTGGAAGGCGAAATTCTTCCGCAGGTCACCCGCCAATTCGGATCGGAGCGGCTCTTCCGATGGTTCGGCTCTGACATCGGTTGCCTCGCCCTATCCGGGTCTCCGGCCACCGCGTCGTATTATGAACAGGTTGAGGCCCTGTTCGACCACGCGGCTCCGCACTACGACCGGACAGTGCAGAACGACCGGCTCAACCTCCATCTCCGGGTGGTTTCGTCTGAGATCCTGCGCAACTTGTTCCCTCCCGGCAGCCGGGTCCTCGAACTCGGGTGCGGGACCGGTCTCGAAACGATTCCTTTGGCGGAGGCGGGGGCGCAGATCGTGGCCGTCGACATCTCGGCCAAAATGCTCGCAGAACTCGATCGGAAAGCTCGCGCCGCTTCCGTTCGAGATCGCGTCGAGACTCGCAAGGGATCGATCCGGGAGCTCCAGAGGATCCTGAGCGACTTCGGACCGGGAGCCTTCGACGGCGCGTTCTCCCACTTCGGGGCACTCAATTGCGAGCCGAATCTCGACGGTCTGCCGTCGACGTTGCATCAACTCATCAAAGCGAAGGGGAAGGTATCGTTGGGAGTTCTGAACCGGACGAGCCTCGTGGAGATGATGCTCTTCACCGCGAGCTTGCGACCCAGCCGGGCGTTTGCACGTCTTCGGTCCACGTTGGCGGTGGGGCGATCTCAATTCGGCGTGCAAGTCTTCCCGTACGGACCGGGAGCGATTCGGCGGTTATTCCGTCCGTTTTTCGCGGAGGAGGAAGCAATCGGAGTCTCGGTGCTACTCCCTCCTTCCCACCTGGGTGGACGTCTCCTGCCCCATCCCACGTTGCTTGCTCTGCTCGAGTCAATTGACGCTTCCGTCGCCGACCGACCGTTGTTTCGTTTCCTTGGGGACTATTTCCTAATGCAAATGGTGCGGCGGTAGCATGTCAGCTGGGGGGTCGATTCGGGCCTATTTCGGAATCCGTCCGCGAACGTTCCTGGATGGTCTAAGGCTGTACGCTGCGTACGCCGTTTCCGTTTTGCTCCGGATTCTAGTGCCTTCTCGCTCCGGGTCGGTAGGCCGGTGGGTGCGAGGCAAGTCGAGGTTGGGGGTGTCGGTCGGAGGAATCCTGTTCGACGTCCGCCCTCGGACCAACGATTTGGATTTGATTTCTCCCAAGCACGAACCTTTGACAACTGCGTGGTTCCGCGTGGGGACGGACGACGTCGTCGTCGATGTCGGTGCACACATCGGGCGATACGCATTGAAAGCCGCGACCAAAGCGTCGAGGGTCATCGCGGTTGAGCCCAATCCGTCCAATTTCGAGCTCCTCGCGAGAAACGTCCGCCTGAACGTTTTCTCAAACGTGGTCCTCGTCCACAAGGCCCTCAGCTCTCGGCCTGGGACACGTGTGTTGAGGCTCGCGGCAAGGGAGAATACGGGCACCTCCAGCGTTGAGCCAGATGTATTCGCCGGTCGAGGCGGATCGGCAGGTACTCTCCTCGTGGAAAGCACAACACTGGATCAACTCGTCGAGTCCTTTGGCTTGACACGGATTGATTGGCTCAAGGTGGACGTCGAGGGCCATGAGATCGAGGTGCTGCAAGGCGCGAGAGCTGCTCTTGGAATGACCGAGGCGATTGCCCTCGAGGTCACACGATCGACGAACGACCGCTGCAGGGAGATCGTTGCGTCGGCAGGCTTCGACCTCATCCAGCTTGAACAGGGGAGTATGGCGGTCAACTGGATGTTGCGGAAGCGGGTGAATCTGCCGCTCGCTCCCCCCAAGACAATCGACATCCATGGACCCGCAGAGAGGACGAGCCTCAGCATCGGCATATGCGCCTACAACGAGGCT